>ERZ1046740.32-NODE-32-length-135097-cov-10.993757_pt1 | contig 135097 bp, 123 predicted proteins | sample MGYA00383093_ERZ1046740 | MGnify/ENA primary metagenome ERZ1046740 (study PRJEB29581, sample SAMEA5548363) | metagenome | biome: marine; feature: coastal; material: water | depth 25 m | study: Short-term variability in the microbial, nano- and picoplankton... | reverse complement strand
AGCATGAACTCTCTCTTAGTTTTTAACTCAAAAAGTTCAACTTTCGCTGAAGACGCACACCTAAATGAACTTACGACTAAAATTCACCAGCGTCACGAAACTAGATTTGTATTAATCGTTCTTTTGAGACCACACCCCAAGTCAAGTTATTAGTCTATCGTTAGGAATTCCATTGACAACAGTATATCTTTCGATATGCTGCGTTCAACAAACAAGAATTTCACGTCACTTTTATTATTAATTACCCTTTCAAGCTTACTAATTGCTGCAATTGGTTGCAATAAGCCAACCGAATCAGCGGCTAAACAAAAGAAGCTAAATGTTTTATTTGTCTCAATTGATGATTTAGGGCCCAACTTGGGTGTATACGATAACCCATATATCGTTTCACCGAACCTAGATAAATTCGCGAATAAAGGAACTACTTTTCGTAACACGTATTGCCAAGCCGCCGTCTGCGCTCCATCAAGGGCAAGTTTGATGTCGGGATTGAGACCAGACTCAACACGCGTATGGCATTTAGGAGATAAGTTTAGAAAACTACACCCAGACATGATAACCATGCCCATGCATTTTAAGGAGAATGGATATTACACCGCCTGCATTGGAAAAATTTTTCACAACTATATGCCGGACTCTATATCATGGGACGAGCCTGATTTACGTCCATCAAGATACCTAAGAGACGATTGGCTCAAGCGAGATGGAGAAACATTTTATGTTAACCCTGAAACACAACGCAAACAAAAAATAAAACGAGACTCTTTAGTTAAACTGCGGCCAAACTACTATGCCGATGGCTGGAATAACGGACCTGCATGGGAGATTGAAGACGTACACGACACCATGTATTTTGACGGTGCACAAACTGAACTCGCTAAAAAAACCCTTACCCGACTGGCAAAAAAAGACCAACCATTTTATTTGGCTTTGGGTTACTTCAGACCACACCTCCCGTTTGCCGTACCAAAGAAGTATTGGGATTTGTATGATCGAGATAGTCTACCATTGGCTAGCAACCCATATGTCCCGCATTTGTCGCCAGTAATGACGATGAATTCGATGTATGAACTTCGGGGATACGACGGATTTAAACATATTGGTCATCCAACCGAGTACACCATGAATAAAGACACGGCACGTATCTTAAAACAAGGGTACTATGCCAGTGTGAGTTATATCGACGCCCAATTTGGCAAAGTGTTAAAACACCTAGATGATTTAGGTATTGCAGACAACACCGTAATCATTGTTTGGGGAGATCATGGTTGGAAATTGGGTGAACATAACGGATGGTGTAAGCAATCAAATTACAACATCGACATTCATGTACCCATGGTTGTGTATTCACCCAAAATAGAAAACCAAGGCCATCAAAGTTTTGAAATTACCGAGTTGATAGACATGTATCCTTCTTTGTGTGAATTGGCTGGAATAAATGCACCTGACTATCTGCAAGGCACAAGCTTTGTTCCACTGATTACCGAGCCAGAACGCGAATGGAAAACAGCGGCGTTTAGTCAGTTTCATCGCCGGCCAAAAGTTACTCCAGATGGCAAGCGTTACATGGGATACTCAATTAAGACTAAAAAGTACCATTATGTAGAATGGTATTATTGGGACAATATAAACGGAGAGCGCAAGGAATATGTTACGAGTGAATTGTACGACAACACCATAGACCCAGATGAAAATGAAAACGTCGCAGCCTCTGAACAGTATGCCGGCACGGTTGCTTCGCTTGCTGCACAGTTGAAAGCAGGCTGGAAATCAGCGCTTCCACCAAAAAAATAATCTGTCAATTATCACACGTTAAGGAGTCAAACCATTATGGAACAAAAACACCCTTTACCCCCTTTTACGGTAGAAACAGCGAAACAAAAAATACAGATGGCTGAAGATGCCTGGAATTCAAAAGATCCAGAAAAGGTGAGTATGGCCTATACTGAAGATAGTGAATGGCGAAACAGAAGTACCTTTATTCAAGGTCGCAACGAGATTGTTCGCTTCCTAACCTATAAATGGTCCAGAGAACTAGATTACAAATTAAAAAAAACATATTGGGCACATGGCGACAACCGTATCGCTGTTAGGTTTGAATATGAATTCCACAACCCAGATGGTCAGTGGTTTCGCGCGTATGGCAATGAAAATTGGGAATTTGATGAAAATGGCCTGATGGCTAAACGTTTCGCTAGTATTAATGATATATCGATTGCTGCCGATGATCGACGTTTGTAGAATCAACTGAACACTTGAACCTGTGTTTCAAAATACTTAATAGCGGTATTATCCGTTTATCTCTAAATAAGTAACACATGAAACTCATCACATTTTTATCAGGATCGTTTGGCATTACCTTGACCTTATTGGGTCTGTTATTTGAATTCATGCACTGGAAAGGCGCATCGATTATGTTGATGACAGGAATGAGTGCCTTGGCACTTTTATTCATTCCAAGTGTAACCTACTTATACTATAGAGGGTATAAATTGGTGCGTATTCCTACTTCTTAAGAATACACTTACTTCATGCTCTTCCCTTGCCGCTTGCGAATGCTGTACATAGCAATAGCTGCAACAAAAACAAAAGCCATTAGGAAAAACCTTTGATTGAACGCCTTGGTATTGTAATAACTCAAATAGGCTTCCCATGCTGCTACTGCAGCTACGCCTAACCAAATAATTTGTACAAATCTATTGAACTTCTTCATTGCTTTCTAGTAGGTTATCTTGAACACTTACAGGTCCTGCAGGACGTAAGATACGATATTTTGTAAAGGACTCGTTACTTTCGAAACCATCACCGCGCAACGTTTCCCCATTACGCACGATGCGAACGAACTTATTGGTATAGATCTTTTTACCGGTTTGATCCCAATAAAGCTCCTCACTTTTTAGTTCTTCCCCTTTAACATTTACCACACGAACACTATCCGTAAGTTTAATCAGTTTTTTGTCTTCGTAATTAATGCCGTACGCTGCCGAAAGCTTACTATCAACCTTGCCGTTGGCATCATAAAAAGTGGCGAATAAACCTTTAGGCATTTCTGTATAAGGCTCGTCTTTATTAGGATACCTTATCATTAGGGGAGCTAGAATTGTTGCTTTGGTTTCTGCAGAATCTGTATACCGGATTAACACATCCTCAACCTTTTCAACGCTCAAATCTTCTGACTCTTGCAGGTATTTTTCAATATTGGATTTATCGGCTTGACGACAACCCACAAAAAAACCGGCAATCATAACTGCATAAAACAATTTGTATTGCCGGTTTCGAATCATAGTGGTTTATTTATTAAACCTAACTATGGTTGAAACTCCTAAACAAGGAACGGTATATGTACCACCTTCTTGAACAGGGAAATTCTTAAAGAATGCTTGTTCGCCTTTTATAAAGTATGCCGAATACACATTGATGAATTTATTTGCTTGCTCCGCTACGCTTGGGTCAACAGACTTCGCTTTAACAGCTCTGTCGACAGCTGCCCAGTAAACACTTTTCCCATCAATGCCGTCAGACTTGCACGCATCTTTACTTTTGGCATAACCACTTGCAATAATAAGATGAGCCGCTCCATTGTTTGGATTAATCGCTAACACCTTTTTAGCATAACTAGTAGCCTTAGAAACATTTCCAGCTGCATATTCAAGACTTGCCATGGTTTGGTAGATATCAGCCTTTTTAGTAGTATCCATTACACCATCGATGCCTTTGTTATACCACTTCAACGCTTCTGGTCCGTTGCCAATGCCTTTATATGTTTTAGCGATACTGATTGCCGCATCTGAACTTGGTTCTAACTCATATACCTTCACTGCTATATCTAACGCATACGCTGAATTATTACATTTAGCAATATCAAGTAAGTTTGTTACTTTCTTTAGCAGCGCTATGTCCGTGGCAGAGGTATCAGTTTTAGGCTTAAAAAATTCTTCAAGTTTTTCGCAGGTAAAATATGGTCGCATCATTTTAGCTACTAACGTATCACACGCAACCCATTTTTTCTGAGCTTTCCCTTCAATTTTTAAGTTGTAGTCAATTATATCTTGTAACTCAAAATATAAATCTAGCAAACTGTCTGCGCTGTATTTATCTCTTTTATTCTCAGTGATTGCCGACTTCAAATAGTATAAAGGTGTTTTATACTCTGTTTTGTATCCTAGGTTTTTAACACTTTCGTTAAACATACCCAAGGCAGAGTCTCTTAGCATTGGACGAAGGCTAAACATATCTGCTGCCTTTTTCGCTAACACAATGTCTCTTTGGCCCCAATATTTAATACGCATGTCGTAAGCCAAAAGTATCGTATCAATCAAGCCGTCTTTTCGCTGTTCGTAAGCTGCAGAATCGGTTTTACTTAAATGGATCAAATATTTTTTTGCAATAAACGCACCGTTGAAGGTAATACGTTTACTAACCACAGGAGCATTATTAAACAAGTACTCCCAATACGGATACACAGACTGGTAGTCACGCGCTTTGAAGTATTGATTAAACATCGCTTCACTTTTTTGCGCTTTTACAGTATCTGTTCCGTATTTGTGTCCGTCCCAATTTTCTTGACCAAGTGCAAAGGTCGCAGTGAAAGACATTACGGTTGCAAGAATTATATTTTTTACTGCTGTCATTTTCATCACTTTCTATTTTTTACTTCTATACTTATTTATATTTTCTCTGGATAAACCACTTATCTGATAACGTTAATCCAAATTTGATGCCAAATATGTTTTCCTGAATCATTCCAGGATCGGTATTACCTCTAATGGTATAATCCACCCCAATGTTAATTCTAGACACCATCACGTATTTAATCCCTTCCAAGGTGTATTGTCGAGACAGTGGCAATCCAATTCCTAAACTAAAAGTAGATTCCTTTACTTGGTTGCTCACTACACCGGTATAAAGGTTCTGCATTCTAAAACCATAATACACGCGAGAAGTTTTCAGATAATCCTTAAATCTTTCAGTTTTTGATGCATGTTGGCTATTCATTTCAGCCTTTGCCTGCCAATACCCACCTATAATTACAGCCTCTTGATTAAAGTACACATTATCACCTGCTCGTGGCGTTAAGTCGGCCCATTGAGCAGAAGTATATTCAACGCCTAAACTCCAAACGTCTTGTTTCCCAACACTTAATGAAAGTCCTAACTCCATTGGAAGCTCTTGCGAAAATTGAGCATCCTTTCTATTGGAAATCGTATCAATGTAAAAATTACCTTGATAATTATACGTTTGGACCAATTCGTCACGACTCATGGTCATCGTGGAACTAGGCGTTCCAAAAGCCCCTAAGGTGAACTGTTTGGACTTGCCAAATTGTCTAGTATACTGAACGCCTCCCGTATACCTTACACCAGAATAATAATTCGTTTTTGTGTTTCTCGTGCTAAAAATGCTTCGGTTTGTTGGAAACTGCTTGTCAACGATTTCTTCCGTATTCCCAAAGATAAAACTCGACTCTAGACCAAGTGACAATCCTTTTGCTATTTGAAAACCAACAGCGGTTTGAAATCTATTTACACCTCCTTGACCTGCAAAAATGTTTAACACGTCCTCTCCATTTTCTGTGGTTGTATTGGGTATGGTATAATCCATAGAAGTCATTCTATTTAAACCTGCGGCAAAACCGATGTGGTTCTTAACCGATATGGGCAACCCAAGTGCAAACTGACCAAAATCGCCATGGCTATCCGTTTTCCGTTTTGTGGCTGACTTCTGCTCGATCAAACTGACAAAACTGCCCGTTTGCAAGCTTGTTTCTTGTAATGCCGATAACGACGCTGGATTCACAAGTGAAAAATCGCCTTTATTTCTTATGCTTCCAGCCAAACCACCCATCAAATCGTGTTGAGTAAATCCAGCCGATTGCATCAATCCCAAACTACCTAAAGTGTAAGGTGAATTTTGAGTATAAGCAAAGTGCTTACATCCAATAAATATAACCGCAACAACGAGCAGTTTATGTAAGACTTCTTTCATTAAATAATAAGATTTTATGCAGGCCCAACAGCACTAAATTTTGGTTCGCGAATATCTTCTTTTTAACATTATTCACAAAATACCTTGCGTCCCCTCCACAAATGACTGTTTGAATGCCCGGAAACGCCTCTTCATACCGTGTTATCATCCCATCTATTTCTGCACTCATCCCAGTGATTACGCCAGTTGACATACTATCATTTGTTGATTTACCAAAGAGAGCGTCGACCTCCAGTTCTGTAACTAAAGGCAAGGCATCTGTAAATTCATCCATAGCGCGATACCTTAAATGGATACCTGGACTGATATTTCCTCCGAGATAAACGTTGGTTTCGGTGAGCACATCAAATGTAATGCACGTACCTGCGTCTATGCATAAAACTGGTCCTTTAGGAAATAGGAATCTACCACCTACTACAGCCGCAATCCTATCTCGACCTAGCGTCTCAGGAGTATGATAATCATTAATTAAAGGTAAAGGAGTATTGTGATCTAGCCAAATGGTTGGCGCTAATGACTCCCATAGATCAACATCCTCGGATGTTAACTTTCTGACGGAACTAACAATTATTGCTCTAATCTTGAAGCGTTTAACATCATTATACAAGTCGTCACCAGCCTCTTTATAGGTGAATACTTTATGAATGCCATTGTTAATAAACAGTGCAGCTTTAACTCGGGTATTCCCGATATCTATAACTAGTTCCATTGTATATCTACTTCTTTATGCTGCAGGAATCTTTCTCCATCGTTGTTGCTAACAATCAGCTCTCCAGTTTCTTTAACTCCCATTACTTTAAATGCCTCTCCGTTTAACATTACCGTATCATCATGTTTGTACAGTTGAGATACGTACAAATTCCATAATTGTTTCACTCCACCTGCACGTTTTGTCAAAAGGTAGTATTTCTCTACAAAAGTCAGACATTCTGATACTATTTGGGCGACATCATATTTGTTACCCGTTTCCAGTAGTAAGGAAGTTGCATGTGGTAATTGGTCAAAATGTTGTTGATTAATATTCAACCCAATGCCAACAATCGAAGTAATGGGTTGGCCCAAACTATTTTCAATCAATATACCTGCTACTTTTTTATCGTCGACCATAATGTCATTTGGCCATTTGACCGTAACGTCTTTATCAGGTGCATATTTCTGTACTGTTGCTCGAACAGCAAGGCTTATGAGAAAAGACATGGCACTCAGCTGATCTGGTCGCAAGTGCTTGGGTTGCAACAAACAACTAAACAGTCCATTTAGCCGTGCATTACTTTGCCAGCCGTTGCCGCGTTGCCCTTTACCACTGGATTGATAGTCGGTTACCACTACTGCACCCTCAGCTACATTTCCACGCTTTACAATAGACTTGAGATACGTATTAGTAGAATCAACTTCTTGAACAAAAATTACAGATTGTCCAACAAAGAGCGATTGGGGGTTTAGGTTCAACAAATTTTCCCGACTTTTGCCGCCAAAATACGCAATAACTCATTTATGCCGAAAAAAAATCCCGCCGTTGACAAACTAGCTGACATTGCGATTCACGGTATGTTGGAAAAAAAAGCACACAACATTGTAAAAATCGATTTACGCAATTTGACGTCTGCTGTGACCGACGTAATGTTGATTTGCCACGGAGAAAGTGACCGTCAGGTGTCTGCAATTGCCGAAAGTGTTATTCATGAAATAAAGAAAGCAACTGGAGAAAACCCTTTCAGCAAGGAAGGTTATTCGGTTGGCGAATGGGTTTTGGTTGACTATGTGAATGTTGTCATTCATGTTTTCAAAGGTGATATGCGTTCGTTTTATGCGCTCGAAGATTTGTGGGCAGACGGTGATATTCAAGAGATTACAACCGGCTAATACGAGATTCGGTTACCCAACGGTTAACTGGGTGAAAAAAGTTGACAATACCCGCGCAAGATTCCTGTTTTTCTTGGGTGTAAAGATATATTTTTGCATCCGTCGTACATGCGTTATCAAACACTAATAATCGGTCTTATCGCCTACCTTTCCGTAGGAGCCCAAAGCTCTTTCTCAGAAAAGGTTACCACTGCAAGTAATGTTCGGCTAAACGTAAGTAATGTTGGCACCTTTGGCAATGCATTTCGCGGATACAGAGATGGCAGTGGCAATCAAAGTTGTGAGTTTCCAGCAGGTTCAGGTATCGAACACTTGTTTGAAGGTGGCATTTGGGTTGGCGGATTAGTAGATGGTTCTCTTGTTGCTGTATCAACTTCAGCTTATGACGCGCCAAGTGGTTATGCCACTGGTCGAGGAGGATTTGAGTTTACCGCCGAAGTAGGCAGCACCCTCGAACAGCGCTCAAGTTTATTCGACAGTCCTTTTTTTACACCAGACGCAGTTTCGCATCAAGATTATGTGGCTCATTTCTCTGACTCTAACCTTTTGGTTCCAGGGACAAATATTCCGATTAACAACCACACCCAACCGTTAAAACTAGGTGTAACGATGGAGACCTTCAACTGGAACTACGCATTCAGCGACTTCTTTGTTATTCTGAACTTCGAGGTTACCAACACCAGCAGTAGTGTTATTGATAGTGTATACTTTGGCCTTTGGACAAATACCGTTGTACGCAACACAAACGTTACACCAGCCGGAAGTGGTGGCGCGGCATTTTACAATAAAGGTGGTAACGGTTTTATAGACACCTTTAACATGGCCTATTGTTACGACCATAGTGGCGATGTTGGTTTCACAGAAAGTTATGTGGGTCAGAAATTTTTAGGGGCAGAAGACAAAAATGGATTTAAACATCCCTCCCTCGACCCCGGTTTTAAAGCCCATTACAATGCATGGGAATTTAACAACACTACTAATCCCGTCTTCTTTTTGCCAAACTCTGAGCAAGCCCGATATGGAAAGTTAACTGCAGGACTTAATCATCATCAGTGCTGGGATCAAAATTCTACTCAAAATGGGAACTGTGGTGCAAAATCTTTTAGAGAGCAATTGAACGATGCAGGTAACAGAGCTGACCTTCTATCCGTTGGTCCTTTTCGCAGCATGGGACCCGGTGAAACTATAAAAGTTGCTTACGCTTTTGTACTGGCTAAAAAACTGGAAGACGGAGAACCGAATGGCACTAATAGTAATTATCAGCAAACGATAATCAGAGATAATGCGGATTGGGCACAAGTAGCTTATAATGGAGAAGACAAAAATTTTAATGGTGTTTTAGACACAGACGAGGACGCCAATAATGATGGAGAAATAACACGCTTTATTCTGCCGGCTCCGCCGAATATTCCAAAGACTAAAATCGTTACCAACCAAAACAGTATTGATATATACTGGGCCAACAATTCGGAAGAAAGCGTTGACCCAATAACCCTTGAAAAGGATTTTGAAGGATATCGAATTTACATGACTCAGCTGGGCTTTGATGTAACAAAGGTGCCAAGTCTTACAACCGATTTAAAGAAGATTGGTGACTGGGATATAAAAGGCAATGGTTTGTTTTTTGAAACTGGCTTCTCCTCCATCAAACTGTCAGAACCAAAGCAATTTGAAAATGATCCAACGGTTTATACATATAAGTACACACTAAACAATATCCAAAATGGATGGCAATATGCCATATCTGTTTCTGCCTATGACAAAGGAAACGAAAACAGTAATTTGGAATCTTTGGAAAGTAGCTTGTTAAGCAATAATTATCGTGCTTTTGCTGGCAAACCTGTCAATAAGAATTTAGAGGTTGACGCACCTTTTGTATATCCAAACCCCTATTACGCAGGTGCTGCATGGGAAGGGCAAAGCAATTTCCAAGAACAAAGCAGAAAGCTATATTTCGCAAATCTCCCTAAAAATTGTACCATACGCATCTTTACGGTTGCTGGCGACTTTATTGACCAAATCGAACATGACGACAATTATGTTGGAGAAGACATCCGCTGGTACGCAACATTCGGTGCCGAAAACACGGATAAAAATGTATTTAGTGGAGGCGAACATGCTTGGGATTTACTCTCCAGCGAATCGCAAATAATCGCAAGAGGAATATATATCTTCACTGTAAAGGATAATGACACCGGCTACACCTTTAAAGGAAAGTTTGCTGTATTAAAATGACAAAAATTAAAAAAATATGAAAATGCAATTCTTAAAATCTGTTCTCGTCCTCGCATTGACGACTGCTGCTATTGCTGTAAATGCGCAGTTTCCTAAAATCACTGTAAAACAACTTCAGGAAGTGTCAAGTGCAAAATTAGCTGCCTGTAACGACTCTTCGAGCTATTTTGGTGACACCGTAACCGTGGTTGCCGTAGTTACCCAAGACGCCAACTTAATTGACGTGCCTTCTGGTTCAGTACAAGGTGGTTTCCGTCCTTTTGTACATGTGCTCGACACACAAAACAATGGCGCTGGTGGAGATTTCCATGGCCTACAAGTGATGGGTGTATACCGTGATGCTGGCGGGAATTCACTTCCTGTAACAGACATTTACAATTTATATGCCGGTATGGTTGTAGAGCTAACAGGCATTGTAGGTAGATACCAAGGAGAAACACAATTGGCTCTTCTTAACAACTCGTCATTGAATGTATTGGGCAGCCAAAATGCTCCTACACCGATTGTTGTTGATCTTGGTGATTTAAATGATAATACAAGAACAAACCAGATTACAACAGGTGAACAGTATGAGGATTCTTATATTGAATTAAAAAATGTTACAGTTACAGGAACCCAAACTTTTAACGGCAATCGTGTCAGTTTTGATGTTGCGGATGGAAAAGGAAATGTCATTAATGTTTCGGACAAATTTTTCGTTCAGAAAACAGCTTCATATACAACCACACGTTCAAGCGCGCCTACAAAACAAGGCAAATTTGAGCTGCCTGTTGTTGGAACCAAGTATGACTACATAAGAGGAATTGTTATTCATTCACAGAATGGCTGTACTGGCAGTAATGGACGTGGATATGAAATAAATCCTACACGACCAGGCGACTATAAAATAGGAAAAACACCTCCGAATATTTCAACTGTGGTTAGAACACCTTTGGTACCTAAGGCAGACGAAAAAGTGATGATTTCAGCAAAGATTATTGACTTTGATGGCAGTGTTGCTTCTGCAAAGTTTTATTACTCTAACAACTTAACCGACACGTACGACAAGTTTACTGAAGTAGTGATGACCTTGAAGATGGGTACTACTGATACTTACGAAGCTGAAATTCCTGGTAGACCGGAAAACAGTATTGTACGTTATTACCTGTTTGCGACTGACGACATTGGTCAAGAAAGCTATATGCCATTTTCGGCAAACTCACCAAACAATCCAGATTTCATTTTTTACACGGTACGTAACGGTGGCTTAACCATTTCTGATATTCAGCGTGTTTTGAATGTTGCTAACGACGCTTCTCCATTTGAAAATCAAGAAGTAACTGTAACAGGAGTTGTCACTGCTAGTGCTAAAGCGTATGACCTAGAACAAATTTATATTCAAGACCCTAATGCAACCATGTGGGCTGGTATAAAATGTCAAGGGAATTCAGACCTAATCAAATTATTTAGGGGCCAAGAGGTTACGGTTACAGGAACAGTGGCTGAAAGCTTTGGATACACCGTACTGAATGTTACTAACGTGGTAAAAACTGGTGAAGTAATATCAGTGCCTGTTGCAACCCTAGATCCTTCAGATAGTGCATTCTATTTTAGCAAAAATGCCGAAGCCTATGAAAGTATGTTAGTCGGTTTAGTGAATCCAGCTGGTGGCAAAGTGTTTGTTTCAAATCCACGCCTAAACAATTTTGGTGAGTTTCAAGTTTCAACTGATCAAAATGCCTCATACGGTAATTCAAGACGTGTTCAAACAGGTATTCAAAACGCAACAAATAGCAGTAGTTTATGGGTTTCTATCGTATCTGACACGGCTCTTAAAGATAGAGACGGAAGTATGAATGTTGCTCCAATCGAAGCAACTCAAGGTATGTCGTTCGACACGATTGTTGGCATATTATATTATGGATTTGGTAACTACAATCTAATCCCAAGAAACAACGATGACTTTATAGGGTCAAGCGTAGCATTGCCAAAAACAGATTACCCAGAAATTGTTTCTGTGAAAGATGCTGTTGCCCTTAAAGGAATTAAATTCTACCCGAATCCTGCTCAAGATTTTGTTTCCGTTGACGTACTCGACAAAACACTACAAAACATCCAAATAAACGTTACAGATTTAAAAGGCAAAGTGGTATTGACCCAATCAGTCCGTCCGTTTGATTCTGTCTCTGTAGCTAACTTATCGTCTGGTATGTATATCATTCATTGCACAAACGATGGCGTGTCTTTAGGCAGTTTCCGTTTGGTTAAAAAATAACGTTGATTACGCATCGACAAAACATCTTTATGACGGTCGTGCTCTTTTGCGCGACTGTCTTTATAATTTCAACCATTTATGGTTGCAAAGAGGATCAGATTATCCAAAATCAACCTCCTGATACACATATATCTATTGAAAAAATAGAGCTTACAGGTGAAAACAGGTTGAATTCAAGCGTATACCTAACTTGGTTTGGCACTGATAAAGATGGTCATGTCACTTCTTATGAATATTCTATCGATAATGTCAATTGGCATTATACAGAATCTCGGGATAGCCTGTTCAAATTCCCAATCGATCCAGGAGAAGACACTACCGACATCCCATTTTACATTCGATCAACAGACAATGATGGAAATGTTGACCCAACACCGGCATTCTTATCAATCCCACTAAGAAATTCAGCCCCATCAGTTTCAATTATTGAAGAGTCGTTTCCAAGTGATACGGCTTTTAGCGTGGTTACGTTTCGATGGCGCTTTAGCGACCCAGATGGAGACAACACCGTTACCAAAGCGCTGATTAAAGCAAATAATGGCGCATGGACGGAGATAGACCGCAGTAAGTTTATGTTAAGTATACGGCCACAAGACACCAAGCAATCTGGTGTAGTTGATGGTGACGTGTTTTACAATACTGATATTGCCAACCCTGGTGTTACCATTGATGGTTTAAACAACGATGGCAACAACACGTTTTACTTAAAAGTGATAGACTTTGCAGGTTCTGAAAGTACGGTCGACACTTCCGATAATATCTATGTAAAGAAACAGACATCAGACCTTCTGTTGATAAGCGGGCAGCCACCAGAAGTTAATGTTGAATATCAAAAATTAGTTGGCGATAATTATGTTGGTGGAATCGATGCAATCGATTTTGCGCTTGACAACGGTCAATATCAACCAAAGTTTTGGAACCCTACTTTTTCGTTGTTAACGTCGTTGTACGACAAACTAGTTTTTAACTGTGACCAAAGCTTATTTAGTAACCCAATTACTGGGCAATCAGGTTTGCTTTTAGAGTTTGCATCACCAGTACTTCAAAACTATACCAATACAGGAGGGAAATCTTTTGTGATAACTAGCTTTCCTGCCGGTTTTGTACCTTCCGAATTGCGTGGAGCAATCCCGATTGACAGTTTAAGTACAACAAGTGGTCAAGCGGTAGTCAGCAATGATTCTAACCTAATCGGTTCAAACTCTGACTGGCCCAACATACAACCAAAAAACTTGATTTTAGGCTTAGATCCTTTTTTACCAAGCATAGATGGCGAAGCAATCTATACTGCTCAAATATCAACATTTGGGGCTTGGGAAGGACCTAACGTTGTTGGTGCCATTCGAAAACAAAACGGAAACACCAATCAAGTCTTTTTTAGTGTCGAACTATATCGGTTTGACAAAGACCCTGTTGCGCTTAATAAAATATTTGACAAAGTACTTAATTCGGAATTCAATTGGTAAGACTGCATCACATCATACTTTCTGTTTTATGTCTTATGTGCTTTACAGCCAGTCAGGCGCAAATTGGCTATATCAAAGGGACGGTAACAGATGAGGTGACCGGCGATGGACTTCAAGCAGCGACCATTTACTTGATTGGCACCTATTACGGCGCCACATCTACAGGCAATGGTAGCTATTTGGTTACAGATATAAAACCTGGTGACTACAGTGTAAAAGTGCAGTATGTTGGATATGTCGAAAAGGTATTTACAGGTATCCGAGTAGAGGCCGGAAAAACTACTAAACTAGATATTAAACTAGAATCTCAAAAAAACACCTTTAAAACTGTCACCATTGTAGGCAATAGACGCATAGTTGACCTAGATGAAGCAGACACTAAAGTTAAAGTAACACAAAAGGACATTGCCGATATGAATGTGCGTGATGTGCAAGAAGTTGTCGCAATGCAGGCTGGGGTTTCTAAAACCGCCGATGGTTTGCAAATTAGAGGAGCTCGTGTGTACGAAACACTTTATTTGGTCGACAATGTGACAGCTCAAGACCCCTTGGCAGGTACTGGCTTTGGCGTTGAAGTGGCAAGTGGCTCTATTGGTGAAATGGAACTTACCACAGGTGGTTCGGGTGCCGAATATGGTGATGGGTCGGCTGGGGTAATATCAACTACGATTAAAGAAGGTGGAGACAAGTTTCAAATAGCAGGAAGTTGGCAAAGTGACCATATGGGCGTTTACAATGGTGCCGCTCAATGGAAATCTGATATTGCGGACTTGAATATTGCTGGCTCTGTTCCTGGAACAAAGAAAAAAGTCACGTATTTCACGAATTTCACTATGCGCCTTAGTGACACTTATTTTGGTGCGACTGCAAATCAATTGCATAGTTCTCTTTACACCAACGACTCAATATGGGCGCCACGACAAGAGAATCAGTTTACCAACACAATTAAGGTCGCTTATCAGCTAAAGCGTGGAACTAAAATCACACTTTCTAATCAGCACAGTTTATCGGTTAATCAAAACACAAGAACCCTACAAATCGTTGGGTTTGATGCAATTTTAAGGCCTGGTTTTCAGTACGACCGAAGCCTTAACCTAGACAATGCAACGACGTATACCCATGCCGCAAACCTTACGGCTTTAAACTTAAAGCACAGTATCAGTGAGAAATTAATCTTACGTGCCACTATAGGACGACTGTTTACCAATCTAAGGGCCGACGCAAATGGAAGGCCATTTAGAAGTAAAACAGTTGACCAATTGTACGATGAGTATTCTATTGTAACTGATCCAGTAGAAGTTTTTAACCCAACCTCAAACATCCAGTTTGTTTTACCCGGACCAGGGTTAATCAATAATGGAGGAATATCTGGGACATGGCACGACCACTTTGCTAAGGAAATTACGCTGAAGGCGAATTTGAGGTATTACCCTAAAAACAAAATGAATCAGTTCATTTTCGGTTGGGAACAAAAATTTAATCATTATCAATGGGTAGACGTTTCTCGACCTTGGGTTGGGGCACCAATTCAAATTGACGACACCACCTATACGGCATCAATCTCGATAGGATCTAGTAATGATATTTGGGAAGTAAAACCAAATAATGGCGGGCTATATGCCATCGACAAAATCACGTATAAAGGAATTGTTGCAAACTTGGGATTACGTTTAAACTATTGGGCACCTGGTAAGTTTGCAGACGATGCTGTAAATAGCACCTCTGCTCCTGTTATTGATCAGATCAGAACGGATTACATGGACAACACCTTTGGTTTGTTTGGGATGCGTTATAAGGTGAGATTGCTTCCTAAGGTGAATGTAAGTTTTCCGGTAACGAGCAACAACTCATTGTATTTTAATTACTCGCATTCTATGCGTTTGCCTCATCCAAGATTCCTATATGCTGGATTAGACCCAACCTATCAAGATCGTTCATTCTTGTCAAACGTTGGGAATCCAGACTTAAATCCTGAGGTGAATGTATCGTACGAGCTTGGCTATAAAACACAAGTGACCAAAGATTTTGGGGTGACCTTATCGGCATACAACAACAACAGATTTGACTATATAGTAAGTCGACGTGTAATTGTAAAGGACCAAACAGGAAGACCCGTAACAAAGGTTATGTACATCAATCAAGACTACGCAAAGATTGTTGGCGCCGAATTTTCAACGACCTATCGTGTTAAAGAATTTATGCGTGTTTTTTGGAATGTTTCTTACCAAGTAGCACGTGGAAAGTCAAACTCTGCACGAGAGTCAAGTTTACAAATTGAACAAACCGGAGAGGTTCCGTTAAGCACAGAGCAGTATTTAGCTTGGGATCGACCGTGGAATACTACGATAGGCATCGCCTTAACGTATGACACGTCTTTGAAACGTTTACCTTCTTGGTTTAAAAATAGTCAATTCTTCGTTTCTAGTAATTATCAATCTGGTTATAGGTATACGCCACAAGTGTTAGAGGGTTATAACGACCTAGGGCGGCCTTTGTACCGCCAGCTCCCAGACAAATACCTTCAGTCTAGAGCCAAACCATGGTACAACACTGATTTAAAAGTGAATCGTACCATTCGTGTGAGCGAAAAAAACATGAACGGAATTACCTTAAGTTTCGAGGTAAGAAACGTGTTTAATAACAAGAATCCTCAACTCATAAATCCAATTACCGGTAATGCCTATGAGAATGGGGATGATGTGCCTAACGATTGGAGAGACCCTCGATATGTTGGCCCTTTAGAGTCGGGTGAACCGCCTACAAACCCAGCACGTTATTTGGCGCCACGACAGATATTATTTGGGGCGCGTTTTCGATTTTAAAGCTGCACGTCAAGTGCATCGCGCAATCCATTCCCAACAAAGTTAAAAGACATTACGAGCAACATAATGGCTATGCCAGGCGCCAGTGCCAAATGAGGTGCCCCTAATGCAATATAATCTGCATTCTCGCTGAGCATTTGACCCCAACTCGGAAACGGTGGTTGAACACCTAAGCCCAAATAACTAAGACCGGCTTCCAATAAAATAGCCGATGCAAAATTGGCTGCACAGATTACCACAATTGGCCCAATACAATTAGGTAGTATGTGGCGAAACATGATTCGTATGTTTGAAAAACCGAGCATCTTAGCGGCCTGTATGTACTCTGCTTCTCTTAAGCTAAAAACTTGGCCTCTAATGATTCTTGCGAGCTCTACCCACATAGTTAACCCTACAGCAATGAATATTTGCCAAAAGCCTTTGCCCAAGGCAAACGTTATAGCGATAACGAGCAGCAAAGTGGGTAACGACCATATCACATTAATCAACCACATTACCACAGCGTCTACCCATCCACGAAAGTATCCTGCAGCAAGTCCAAGTGAAATACCCAAGAAAAGTGAGATTAAAACCGAGATTAAACCAACCGACAAGGAGATTCTAGTTCCAAGGATTATGCGACTGAGCACATCCCTGCCAAACACATCGGTTCCAAGGCGAAAGCGTTTGGAGATGATGTCAGACTTATTGAGCAATGGTTGTGCAACCAGCATGTTTACAGAAGACGTATCTCCGTTGTTGTCGTACAAGAATAAATGGTTTGCTGGTTTTCGGCCTTTCCATAAGAGTTCTGAAAGCGTAGAGGTGTGCTGTACGGAATCTTTTAAATACCAGGCCTTATAGCTTGGTTTTTTTAGATCATTTTCGATTTGCATCTCATTGCACGCCGTCGACTTATCCGGGGTAAAAACATAGCCCCCTACAGACACGACAAAGCAGACCGCAATAAACCACAAGCCAACAACCGCGAGTTTATTTTTTCGATATTTTTTCCAAAAATTGCGCATTGCAATGGTCAAATAAAACACATTGAAACTGGAAATTTAGAATTACTGTACGGAAGTTATCCAATTATACCTGGGAATCGCATGGTTACCGTCGTTCCTTGATCAGTCGCACTTTGGATGTCCATGGTTCCATTTTGGTTTTCAACCATCTTCTTACAAATATTTAATCCAAAACCACTACCAGACTCTTGTTCTGTCCCTAAACGTGTCGGAATTTTGCCATACATAAAAAGTTCGTTTTTGATTTCATCACTCATCCCAATACCCTGGTCAATCACTTGTATCACAACATCACCTTGATCCATTTTACCGGCAATCTGAACCGTACTATTACGCTCTGAATACTTTATAGCATTGCACATGAGATTTCTCATTATTGTACCCATCATTTTGCGATCCATTTGCATCCGTAATTCCTGATCTATGTCTGACAAGACTGTAATGTCTTTTAATATGGCGTTAATCTGTTCTCCTTGTATCGTTTCACCAACTATCTCCTTCACACTTCCTTCATGAAGGTCGAAATTCATATAGGTGCTCTGCACATCAACCCAATCCAGAATACTGGCAACAAGTTGATCACCATCCTGAATGGCACTTTTCATCATTTGCTTATACTCCGATTTTTTTTCTTGATCATCCGTGTGATCGAAGAGGGTTAAAAGTGCTGATAAATGGAAGAACGGCGCTTTCAAATCATGACCAAGAATCTCAAAAAGTTGGCCTTTTGCCGCATTTGCACGCTTTAAGTTTTCGTTTTGAGTTTGGATAAGCGCATTGGCCGCAGTTACTTGATGGTTCAAATCAAAAAATATCCGGTTTAACTTATACCCTAACAAACTGGTGCAAGTCATGAGCATGATGTAAAATATAAATTTAGAAATCGGGTAACTACCGTGCATCCCATAAATGCAGAAAGCAATAAAAACTAAGTTTAAAATGAGGAGGTACAAAATATGCCTTGGATTCACCAAGATACCAATGGCATAGGTTAGTATGACCAGTACAATTTCAACCTTCAAAAAGTAGGTTTCAAAATGAAAGTCAACAATGTTTAACCTAAGCGGCAACAATGCCATTATACCAAGTACGATGGTATAAACTGCGATATTTATCGCGATGGTTTTGTGTATCTTTTTCAACAAAAACAGCACGTAAGCGAATGCAATGATGCCAATCGTCACAAGGTCCTTATAGAAAAAAGGGGAGAATCCGCCTGAGGAATATTCTACCCACGCATCAACTCCAATGGTTAGTAAAACAACAATCATCATTGGAGAAAACATCTTTAGATAGACCGCTGGCCATTCTAACCGTTCTCCCCGATAAGTAATTGAATTGTTGTCCATTAAGCAGACAAATATAATCAGTTCACTGTGTTTTGCTTGCCTGACATTATCCCAGAAAGTGTTTCCTGAATCGTTTGGTATTTGAAATCAAAACCTCGACTATTTAACCTTTCTGGAATGACCCATCGACTTTTCAACAACAACTCTGTTTCCGTTCTTAAAACAAACGCGCCAATGGCGAGCATCCATGAATATATGCGAAGTCCAACCCTCACCCCTAACATCTCACGTAAGGTTTTCATAAATGCCCTGTTCGTGACGGGGTTTGGTGCTGATACGTTAAAAACTTCCTTGTCGGAATCTGATTGACGTATAAACTCTATAGCGCCATATACATCCTCCACATGCACAAAACTCATCATTTGACTGCCTGAACCTTGTGGTCCACCAAATCCAATTTTGGCTAACATTTTGAAATGTTCGTAGGCGCCTCCTCCTTCGGCCAATACAATAGCAGTGCGTAGAGCAACTTTCCTCGTATTTGACGTACTTTCTTTAAAAAAAGTATCCTCCCACTGCTCGGCTACATCCACTGAAAATCCTTCTCCAATATCCCCACTAGTCTCAGTCATTGGCCTATCCCTTGCGTCTCGATAAATTGTTGCCGTACTGCTATTGATCCAAACTTTAGGTGGAAGTGGCATCTTTTTCACCAGCTGACTCAACTTACGTGTTGTATCAATTCGTGAGGCGAGTATGGCACGCTTATTTTTTTCATTATATCTACAATCGACAGATTTTCCAGCCATATTGATTAGGAGATCGGCGTTGGAGAGAATTTCCAATAGCTGCTTTTCATTGGCCCAACTTACCACCTGCACCCCTTTATGCAAACCTGTTTGGCGTGATACTATAAATACCTCATGCCCGTCAGTGCGGTACCTGTGGGTTAGATATTGTCCTATAAACCCTGTTCCTCCGATAATAACAACTTTCATATATCAAATACATTGTGTTCAGTTTTTTTGAACGGGTTTAACTTTACAAAGCTGACATACCAATAAGATAAGGCCAATAGAATAGGTGGGACTGAAGCTAGAATCTGAAATAAATCTTCAGACAACTCCACGTTAGTCACAGATCGCCCTACAGAAACATATGTAATGAATAAGGTTAGGTACACTGAACTCCAGATAAGGTGTTGTAACAGATGAGATTTTCGTCCTTTTGCTATTAACAGGATGAGTGAAAAAACCATGTGGTTGATTCCCATAAAAAAAGCGATGTAAAGAATATATATCGGCTCGACAATGGCGCACAGGAGTGCTAAAATCCATAAAGCCTGCATAACGACGTTGGTTTGTAATAGGAATTTCATAGGTTTTATATTTAGCGGCGGGATAATCCCGCCGCGACTTGAATTAATTATTTTGTTTGAATGCCTAAAGTTTGCGTTTTGTTAGCTTGATTCTGAAGTCGTTCTCTTAGTCTCTGATTTTCTGAAGTTTTCTTCTTTCCTCGAAATAACATATACAAATTAAAGAAGACCATTATCCCGAGGAATACAAACAAGACACCTACCTTCTCACTTAAAATTTCATAGAACTGTTGGTGGTTAATGGTAGATCTTGTGATTTCCATAATGGACAAGGCAAAGCCTAAGCTTAATAGATAGAAACCCAATTCAAACAGCGTGTTGGTGCTGTGTGCAATATCCATTCGACCTTTAAAAATGTCAGACATAAAAATGCGTGAATTCTTAAAAAAGATTCTGGCTACAATGAAGGTTAAGAACACCGCAACAGGCAAGTAAACGATGTAGGCACGTACAATTAAATTTTCCATAATTGATAGTTATTAATGTGTTAAAAATTTTATAAAGTCTTTTCTTTTTGAGAGGTAGTACAACCAAAACAAGTTGTTATAATGAAGTACTGCGAGGGCTAACAATATGATTCCTGTTTGCTGAAAAAGGATTTTTATCATTTCGTTATGAGATTGAATTACAGGCCAACCTTTAATGGAAATGGCCAAGTAACCTAGGTTTACCAAATAGTATCCAACAAGCAAAAGTTTATTTATCGCATGGGCTCCTTCTATATTGGGCTTGAATAGGTTCAGGATTAAATGAATCCCATTCTTGTAAAATTTATACCCAACAACCACCGTAATGTAAATCGTGACCATTAAGTAAATTGAATATGTAAGAATATTGGTATTCATTGTATCCTGTATTTATTATATTTTCAATTTTCTTTGAAAGTTTAAATCAAAATTTTTTATTTCCTTCTAAACCATTTAAAAAATACTTTTTCCTCCAGTTTCATAACCAGATCAAGTATGCTTTCAGCACGTTTGGCCATTAGACCTGCTGATTTCACAACTTTGTTCATCTCCTTCGCCTCCTCGTTGTTTCCTTCTATCGTCTGTAGTTCTCCTAATATTTTGACCAACGGTTCAAGTTCCCGTTTTTTTCGCTCCCTAGACACTTTCTTAGCCAACTCCCACATGTCCTTTTCCGAATAATAGTATTCCTTTCGGTCTCCTTTAATGAAACTCTTATAGGCTACGCCCCATGCGACAAGCTCTCTAATATTCATATTGGCATTACCTCGTGAAATTTGAAGTTTCTCCATAATTTCATCCGTACACAAAGGCTTTGGCGAAAGTAAAAGCACCGCTTGAATCTGAGCCATTGTTCGGTTAATCCCCCAACTTGCGCCAAGTTGGCCCCATCCTTGAATAAATTTTTGTTGTGCTTCTTCTAATTTCACAAGATAAAAGTAATACAATATTTTAAACTTTCAATTATTTCTGAAAATATAATTACACCATTTCAAAAATATAGGCGCACTCTTGGTACGCCTATAAGTCAATTATAATTTTACTATTCTCTTTGTTATCAAACCATCTGGAGTATTTATATGCAGCAGGTAAGTGCCTTTGGCAATTCCCTGAAGCTCAATGTGATTTTTACTACCGCTGTTACCTTCAAGCAACCACGTTTTCACTTCACCACCCTCAATCGTAAACAATTTGGCTACTACTGAGTTGCCTATTGGCGTTGCAAATTCAATTGTTAGATCCTTAGTAGCAGGATTAGGGTACACAAATACTTTGCTTTCCAGCATGTCTTCAACTCCCAAGTTTTCGACTACCACGGTATAAGAGGTGTCTTTAGAACCACATTTGTTCGTCACTTTGTAGGTCAACACGTAATCGCCGTGCACTCGATACTTATGTGTTGCACTTTTTTCTTTGCTGCTGTCTCCGTCACCAAAGTTCCAAGAATATGAATCACCGTGCAGACTATTATTCAGCAAGGTAATCGTCTTATGGCTTTGAGACATACTAAAGTCAATTATAGGCAACGGCTCTACGGTTATTAAGGTTGAATCTTCAGCATAACACCCTGTAGAATTTGTAGCCACAACTTTATATTCTGTGGTCACCTTAGGGCTAACACTAATCTTTTGGGTTGTTTCACCTGACCGCCATGCAAAATCAACATCGTCTGCAGTGTTGGCTGTTATGTCTAGTGTTACCCCTTCACAGATTGTTGTATCCGCTCTTAGCGTTACTTTAGGAATCTTCGCAACAAATACATTTACGGTATCGATTAGGTAGCATCCATTTCCGGCAAATCCTTTAACCAAAAAGCTTTTTGACGATAACGGCAACGCTGTGTACTCAGCCGTTTTAGGGCCTCCTATCCATTCATAAGAATCCGCCCCAAAGGCTTTAATCAATACACGGTTACCAAAACATATTGACGTATCTCCTGATGTGTATAACGGTGGTCCTGGAATCGTTGTTACTTGTACCGTATCATAAGCCGAGCAATTATAACTATCCGTCACTTTTACGATATATTTGGTATCCGCATTAGGGTTAACATTATACGTTGCTGTGTTTGGACCCGATGTCCATTGGTATGATGTTCCCCCAGATGCCGTTAGTGCTAAAGACTGGGCTTGGCAAATCGTTGTATCAGGCGTTACGCTAGGTACAGGTTTGCTCACAGTTACTGTTACGTTGCGTGAGCTTTTACACCCAAAAAACGTATCTGCTTCTACCACATATGTGGTTGTTTTAGATGGATTAACTCCATAGTTTTGATTTGTAGGTCCACCTATCCATTTATAATTGGCATTTGTATTTGCCTTAAGAAGTACGCTTTGAAATTCGCATACGGTCGTGTCGGCGCTAACTGTGATATCTGGTGTTTTAATCACCTTAATATCCTGATCAATTACAGCTACCTTGCCACATACATCTGTACCGGTAACTTTCAATCGGAAGTCTTTGTCTGCTTTTACTTTAACGATGTTGCCCGTTTTACTTTGAACAATCCCAAATGGTTCCCACACATAAGATGCTGCGCCACTAGCAGTGACGATATAATCTTTTCTCTGACAAATGGTATCATTTAAATCTATAGCAATTGCGGCCTTCTTAACTTCTCCAAAATTCATGCGAACCAAAACTGACTCACCATCAAACAACACCATCTCTGGCCAACCAGCACCAGAATACAAGCACTTGTTTCGCTCATAGAAGTCACGCGTATAACCAAGTCCCATATTTGAACCACTTACCAACTGACGCACGGAAACAAAGTACTCGCCGGCTTTCAATTCTCTATCACAACCAACCTTAACGGTATACCATCTAACAAAGCCGTCTAACACAATTGTTCCTGAGCTAACGATTAATCCGCTTGGTTTACTTGATGTAACATTATATAAATTTACCTCAACAGAATCTCCAGCGATACCTCCATTAATAAAAAACGAGACTGATGTAAGGGTATCGTCTTTTTGTAACTCATACAAATTCCCGATTTCTACCGTACCCGCATTAGAGCCAACACCCCCATACCAAGTGCCATTATCGCGACTAAACATGGAGTCGTTATGATAGTTCTGGACTTTAATTGAATTATTAGCGGTATTGCCATCTGTTTCGTTTAACAGCAAAGTTATCGTGCTGATATCTTGGTCACTCTTTACCGGCAATTGTGCCACAATTCTTTGTAATGAATCAGAGGCAAACGCATCAAGATCACCATAGCTGATCGTATCTTTTGAATTGGTCAATTCAACCACCAGCTTCACTCCAGTAATTTTTTTCAAACCATTATTTCTTATAAAAACATCGTAAAGAATAGAGTCAGCCTGCAGCTTAGGAATAAACCCGTACCCATTGTTCCTGTGTGCCCGCGCTCCTACAATTTCTCCATCATAATCTACGGCTGAAATCGCTTTAACTGTTATTGCATCAATAGCCATATCTGCCACAAACGTTCTTCCCATTATGCCTCTAATGCGCAACCGCACCGAGCTTCCTTTGTATTTTGCTAAATTGACTTTGGCTATTTTCCAACCTTCACCTTGATCCCCTTTAAGACTCCATACATCTTGTTCCCAAACATTGTTGTGGAACACGTCAACAAATAACTGCCCCATACCTTCTGTACCATGCATATTATAGGCAAACTCTAATTGATAATATGACGTACCCGAAAGATCAAAACAAGGACTGATAAGGTTGATGGCATTGCCGGGACATCCGGTTGCAGAACTTGCCTCCATGTATAAATAGACACCACCTGTTGTCCCAGGAGAATAGTCTTTACCAATCCCAACACCATTGGTGTTGTCATCACTACCTGGGCCTGTGCCAAAGGAGCCAGTTCCAGCGGTATCCGCTCTCCATTCACCTCCATCTGTCGAATCTTGGAACCAACCATTTGCTGAATCCCCTTTGATAGTGGCGTCACAACTTGCGTCGATTTGAAGACTATCAAAATTTTCGAAGTCATAGGTATAAGGAAATTTATTTACGCACTGTGCTTGTGCAGTTCCTATTTGAATTAAAAATGCAAAAACTAAAAGGGTAATCGTCTGTCTCATGTTGAATGTTTTTAACTACTTAGCCATTTGTTTAAAACCGGGGTTTTAAACAAGGTCGACTAAATTACAAAAAACTTACAATTCAACAAGGAACTACATCTCTGCTTTCAGCAAATTCAGCCCTTTTTCTAAGTCTGCTTGATCACTTTCGCTAACTGTAGGGTAACTCAAATTCAAACCTTCCAAAGCATTTACAACAATTTCACTAACCACTGTTTGCATAAACCACTTGTTATCGGCCGGAATAATATGCCAAGGAGCATAACTCTTTGATGTTTTCTCAATAGCACTTTGATAAGCAGCCATATAATCGTCCCATCTTGCGCGCTCTTTTAAATCTCCGATATTGAATTTCCAATTCTTTTCTTGCAGTTCGATGCGTCGCAAAAACCGCCTTTTTTGCTCTTCTTTCGACACATTGAGAAAGAATTTTAAAATGACTGTCCCATTTTCAGCTAAATGTGATTCATGGTCACTTATCGCTTTCAACCGTTTGTCCCAAAATTGTTCGTCAATTTTTGACACGTCATCAATTCCAGGAATGCGTTGCCCAATTATATATTCTGGATGCACCCTTGTTACAAGTACTTCCTCATAATAGGAGCGATTAAAAATGCCAAATGTTCCTCGCTCAGGCAATACTTTGGCCGAACGCCACAGATAATCGTGATCTAACTCTTTTTTTGAAGGTGCTTTAAAACTGTTCACGCGACTTGCTTGCGGGAAATTATTTGCAAATACCTTTCTAATTGTACTGTCTTTACCTGCCGCATCCATCGCTTGAAAAATGAGCAACACCGAATGTGAATCATTCGCGTACATCATCCGTTGCATATCGTGCAGCTTATCTCTGTTTGCTTCCAGAATCTTTAACCCTTCTTTCTTCTTTTTTAAACTTCCTGTATAATCTGTTTGGTAGTCGCTGAGTGAAAAATTACTCCCATTACTGACAATAATTTTTGCTGGGTCAAATAAAGATTCCATATCAGACAAATATATACGTACATCACAAATTCAATACAATCTGACTTCGGATTTTGATATCTTTGACCGCATACCATGCAAATTCAGAGCAGTCTTTTTAAACCTATCGACCATGTCCAAATTACAGTTTGGCGTATTTTGTTCGGCTTGGTTTTGGTGTTCGAATGTTTTGGTTCAAACCTAGTTGGCTGGACAAAAGAAGTTTTTACTAGCCCTCCCCACATCACGTTTAATTTTATCGGATTTGATTGGTTACAACCAATAGATGGGATTGGCATGTTTGTGTACTTTGGGTTAATGGGATTACTTGCCATAGCCATCACATTAGGCTGGCATTATCGCATCGTGATGCCGCTTTTTACATTGGGCTGGGCGGGATTGTATTTTATGCATAAAACAAGTTACAACAACCATCACTACTTGATGCTTTTGTTGTGTATTCTGATGACTTTTACCCCTGCAAATGCTAATCTAAGTATGGACGCAAAACAGGGCAGGACAAAACGGTTACAGCACCTTCCAGCCATCTTCAAATGGCAGTTCCTATGTCTGTTTCTAATCGTTTACACGTACGCTAGCGTTGCAAAATGGTATCCCGATTGGATGTCGGGTCGAGTCTCCGAACTCATGTTTTCCTCAAAAAAAGACATGCCGGTTTTAGGAGCTATTTATCGCTGGGAGCTCACGCCCTTATTTGTGGCTTGGGGAGGAATTCTTTACGATTTATTGGTAATCCCGGCCTTACTTTACAAACCCACTCGGAAGCTTGCATTTATCACCTCTATTGCTTTCCACATTTTCAATTCGGTAACATTCCAAATTGGCACCTTCCCCTACATGATGATAGGGGCGTCTGTTTTGTTTTTCCCTCCAGCAACTGTTAGAAAATTGTTTAGAATCAAGACGTACTCCGATGCCATCCAAAAGACAACCTACACGAGTCAACATAAGCACATAGTATCCGTTTTGTTTTGTTTATTCATGCTAATTCAAGTTATGCTACCACTTAGGCATTTTATCATTCCTGGCAATGTGTTTTACACCGAAGAAGGACATCGTTTGAGTTGGAGGATGATGTTGCGCATTAAATACGGCAATATTGGTTTTAACATTTTAAAGAAAGGCCAACCCATTGTGCATGATGTTAAAGATCATTTGACCTCAGGTCAATATAGAGCACTCGCAACGCACCCTGATATGATTTGGCAATACTGCCAATATTTAAAAAAACTTTATGGGCAGGATATAGAAATCTATGTCAATGCTTGGGTAAGTTTGAACAACAGGCCGTTTAGGCAACTCATTGACCCAAATGTCGACATGGCCAAAGCGACTTGGCATGTTTGGGGGCACGAAGATTGGATTAACCCTAGTAATTGGAAACAGATAAACAACATTGAATAATAAAGAAGAAATTGGCGTAAAAGAGGTACTTGAAACGCTTCGTGAGTTAGGTAGTCAAGAAACGATTGAAACAAAACGTATCAAGTTTGGTGTTGCACCAAAAAACACGTTTGGCGTATTTCAAAAAGACATCAATGCGATCGCTAAAGAAATAGGAAAAAACGATGCACTTGCGATTGCACTATTTGAAACAGGGAATTACGACGCTCAAATATTGGCTAGCAAAATATTCAATCCAAAGAATCTAACTCCTGCATTAATGGAGCAATTTGTAACGTCATTTCAAACCTGGGAAGCCTGTGATTCCTTTTCAATGAAACTCTTTGCCCGAAGTCCATTTGCCATAGAAAAGTCGATTGAATGGTCGCATCGAGAAGCAGAATTTGAAAAAAGAGCGGGCTTCGCTACAATGGCCGCAATATGCATGGCCGACAAAAAAGCCGACAATGATATTTTTGAACCATTTTTTGATGCTGTGGTACGTGAATCTTGGGATAACAGAATTTATGTGCGTAAATCCGTAAATTGGGCATTGAGAAATATGGGCAAAAGAAACTTGGACTTAAATTATCGTGCCATAGACACCGCACATGCGTTATTGCAAATGCAAAACAAAACGGCCAAATGGATTGCCAATAACGCCCTAAGGGAATTAACAGACGACTCTATGAGGCGATCCGATTACCCACGATCCATATATAGACCTAAACAAAAACGAGGTAACCGTGCTTCAGAAATGTGACTGTTTTTGACATTTGGGTTGAAACACGAATAAAATTATGGGAGAAACTTTTAAGGAGATTCAACGATATCGAAAGTGGTGGATGATTGGGATTGCGATTTTGTTCTTAACGCTTCCTGTTATTAGTGTTTACCAACAAATCATTTTAGACAAACCGTTTGGCAACAATCCCACTTCTGACGGCTTATTATTGTTTTTTGCTGGATTTATGGTTCTAGTTGTTATCCTATTTTTAAGCATCTACCTAAAAACTGATGTCGGTTGGGATGGCATTTCGATGCAGTACGCCCCATTCTTTAAAAAGCAAATCCTGTGGAGTCAAATTTCTTCGGCTAAGGTTGTAGACTATGGCTTTCTGGGTGGATGGGGATTTAGATACAGTAAAAAACATGGTATCGTTTACAATGTTTCTGGTCGTATAGGTATACAAATTGTTTTAACCAGCAATCAAAAATTCGTTATCGGAACACAACAACCTGATGAATTCATGCGCGCCTTAAAATCATATATGCCAAATCTAGAACCCAAGTGGGTGGACGCAAAGAGCTAACAATCCTATAAAATTCATGAGCACCGCTTTAAAAGACCGTTATAATCTCTCCTTCTTTAAAACATTCGAAACTGCTTTGCATGAAGTAACTCCCAAGGTTGACACATCGCATTTATTTACCCAAATTTTCACAAATGAATTTAAGGAATTTGAATTAAAACAGCGGATGTATCATGTAACCAAGGTGTTGCACGATGTACTCGATAAAGACTTCCCAATTGCATGCAATCAACTTGTGCAGGTGACTGAGGCATTGAAGCAATTGGGAGTCGGCGAGAATTTTGAATATATGTTCCTTCCTGACTTCGTGGCTACCTATGGACTAAACCACTTTAATACGTCTATCGAAACGCTTGCAAAAATTACTTCATTTACAAGTGCCGAATTTGCCGTTCGCCCTTTCATAATTAAGTACCCCAACAAAGCCATTGCCAAAATGCTAGAATGGTCTTCTCATAAGGATTCTAAAATTAGGAGATTGGCGAGCGAAGGTTCTCGACCAAGACTTCCTTGGGCTATGGCACTCCCTCAACTAAAGTCTGACCCTTCTCCGGCCATTCCTATCCTCGAAAATCTAAAAGATGACAACGACGAAGTTGTAAGACGAAGTGTTGCAAATCACCTTAACGATATATGCAAAGACAACCCGGCAGTCGCTACGTCACTAGCAAAAAAATGGCATGGGCAAACCCAAGACCTAAATGCACTTGTTAAACATGGTGTACGGACACTGCTCAAGCAGGGTCATCCAGAAATCCTGACTTTGTTTGGATTAGATGCAAATAAGCTAGACATAAGTAATTTTTCTGTTGCAAATCCTGATATACAAATGGGTGAGCGCCTCCGTTTTTCATTTGACATCTTGAATGGACAAAAAGCATCCCGAAGTGTAAGAATTGAATTTGCTATCTATTTGCTAAAACAGAATGGAAGCCATAGCAAAAAGGTGTTTAAGATTAGTGAGCGAACAACCACAGACAGCTCAATCACGATTACCAAGGAGCATCATTTCAAACCCATAACTACGCGTGTCTACCATCCTGGCATGCATTTCGTGTCTGTAATTCTCAATGGAAAAGAATTTGACCGATTGTCTTTTCAACTATCTATGTGAGCTACCGTTCATCTTTGAGCACCATGTTATCTAATAGTCTAACATTGTCGTAACGCACCACGGTAACAACAGCCACGTACTTAGACTCAGACAAGTCATTCACTTGTTGCATTGTTTCTCCATCCACACAAACAAAGTATTCAACTGTGGCATCATCAATCGAATGCAAATATTTAAGCGTCGTTTCGATTGCTTCAGGTAGAGGCTTAAAAAAACAGCGCTCCTTGAACTTTAAAAGTGATTTGTATATAAATGCTGCTTTGAGACGTTTTACGTCAGACAGACGCTCATTACGACTACTCATGGCTAAACCATGCGGTTCTCGTACGATAGAACAAACGACTAATTCCGTTTGCATATCGAAAAGCTTAATTAAGTGTCCTACCACAACGGACTGCTGAAAATCTTTTTGCCCAAAATATGCCTTGTTAGGCTCAACGATTTCAAAGAAGCGTCTAACCACCTTTGCTACTCCCTGAAAATGGCCAGGACGTTGCTTGCCTTCATGAATCAAATCTAAACCTTGTAAATCGAGATCGGTGTTGTCGTAATCCTCTCCATACATCTGATCTGCTTCTGGATTAAACATAATGTCGACACCCAAAGATTGAAGCATCGCAATGTCTTTTTGAATTGGATTTGGGTAGTTCACTAAATCCAGTTTATCGTCAAATTGTTTTGGATTGACGAAAATGCTACAAACTACTGTATCATTTTCTGCCTTGGCACGTTCTATTAGAGATAAGTGTCCTTGATGCAATGCACCCATTGTCGGAACAAAGCCAATTGTTTGTCCTTCTTTTTTACGATTTGATATCGTTGCGTGCAGTAAATCAGGCGATTTGAATATAAACATATACTAAAAAAATACTTAAGATACAAGTAGAAGAAGACGCAAATTTGCCAATTATAGGGGGTATCTTTGCAGTCGCATTATAGTAAAAACACAGTTTATTTATGGAAAACAACAGAAAAAAAGTTTTATTCATTTCTTCAGAAATGAGTCCTTTTTTAGAAAGTAACGCATTGTCTGACATTGCTAGAATGTTGCCACAAGCCGTTCAAGAGCAAGACAATGAAGTAAGAATTCTGGTTCCCCGATTTGGTGTAATTAATGAAAGAAGAAACCGTTTACATGAGGTAGTACGTCTTTCTGGAATGAACATCACCATTGACGATAACGACAACCCACTTACTATAAAGGTTGCTTCTATACCTAACACAAAGATGCAGGTATACTTTTTAGACAACGAAGACTACTTCCATCGCAAGAGCGTGTATGGTGATGAAGAACATGAATTCTTTGCCGACAATGACGAAAGAACGATTTTCTTCTGTAAAGGTGCGTTAGAGACTGTTAAGAAATTAGGTTGGTACCCAGACATCATTCATTGCCACGGTTGGATGACTTCTTTGATTCCACTTTACCTAAAAACAATCTACAAAGACGAACCTGTTTTTGAAAATGCTAAAATAGTTTACAGCGTATTCGACAACGAATTTCAGGCATCACTTGGAGAAGACTTCTCAAGAAAAGCAAGTTTAAATCACATCCAAGATGACGAAATGAAACCATTTGCGAATGCCGATTGTACCAGTATGTATATTGGAGCAATTACGCATGCCGATGCCGTTGTTAAATGCCAAGAGTCATTATCTCCTGAGGTAATGGATCACTTACAAAATGATAAAACGAAACCGGTTTTAGAACACAGAGGCGATAATATCGCTGAAGAGTACACCGAATTCTATGACACGATATTGTCTCAAAATTAACAATAAGGCTGTCCAAAGGGCAGCCTTATTAGTAACCACTCTTTCCGTATCCTTTTTCTCCTGTAAGAAAGCAACTGATGAAATCGGGGTAGACTTTATACCCAAAGGAAATCAGCATGGAAGTCTTGTCGTCGATTCTTTCGATATAAAGACATATACGGTTCGTGAAGATTCTCTTAAAATTGATTCTTTAACGTCCAATTTGCTTGGAGGAATAAACGACGGTGCTTTTGGCACAAGCGTCGCCAATTTGTTTACGCAAGTTTTACTTCGCGAAATCAATGTCGATTTTGGAACAAACCCCACTATAGATTCTGTAGTGCTTTCGTTAGCTCGAGACTTGAATGTTGCATCCTATGGTCACGACAACTCCACATTAGATATTGACTTATATCGAATGGACGAGATTATTGAAAAAGACAAGAAGTATTATTCTAATTACAGTCCTGCACTGGGTAATCAAATTGGATCTTGGTCTGGCACAATCAATGCAACTGATACAGCATGGTTTGAGGAAGACGGAAATCTAAAATACCAAACCAACACCTTAAGAATTCCATTAAACAATTCCTTTGGAGAAGATTTTTTCACCAACGGACAGTTTGGAAGCAACGAAGTATTTCTTAATTACCTGAATGGCATTGCCCTTATCCCAGACCCTGCAAACTTGGGTACTGACGACGGTGCAATAATTGCAATAGACAAATATTCAGACGAATCAAAACTAATTCTTTACTATAACGGAGGGTTAAGAAAAGAGTTTGAGATCAACCCAGAATCTCAAAACATTTCAACCTATACCTTAAGCAACCCAAACGCCTCTATTACGGCTCAGTTCGACAATCCTGGAACGCACTATACAGAAACGTACGTACAGAGTATGGCCGGTTGTAAAACACGTATTGAGATATCAGATTTACTCAAGCTTGTTGATGATGGAGAAGGGATTGTAATTAATGAAGCCAAATTGATTTTCAACGTAAAGGCAAACTCTACATCCGATGCATATGCAGCACCCTCAAGAATGTTGTTGCTCCAGCCTTCTGAAGAAGATGGGTCAAATGCTTTTATCCAAGACTTAGTGGATGTTTTATTTCCACGATCACAATCTTGGGTTGGATTTACAAGTTACGGAGGAGGATATAATGCCACGGACGAAACCTATAGTTTCGGTGTAACACGTCATCTTCAGTTGCTGCTAGACACCTATCTAAATAGTGGAGAAGACAACAACAGGGGCTTCTATTTGATTATACCTTCAGATAATCCAATGACGCCAAGTAGAGTTATCCTAGATACCGACAATAGCGGTTCTACGAAAAATATCCAGTTAAAAGTAACCTACACCAAACTTTAATTAAATCTTGGTGTTTTATTTGCAAAAAGAAAAGAGCGTTGACTGATATACCTAAATACAAATTAGCAAGTCGACAATGGAAAAATAAAAAAACCATTATCGATGTAAAAGGGTGTAAAATTGGTGGTGATGATTTGTTTCTTATTGCCGGCCCTTGTGCCGTAGAGTCAGAAGAGCAAATCGAGACAATTGCTTCCTACACTAGTAAACTTGGCATAAAGTTTATCAGAGGTGGCGCGTTTAAACCTCGAACTTCACCCTATAGTTTTCAAGGTCTTAAAGAAACCGGCTTATCACTTCTAAAACAAGTTTCTAACACATACGACTTAGGTATTATTACAGAAGTAATGGACCTAAGTTTACTTGACACGGTGTATCCTTACACAGATATCATACAGATCGGATCACGTAATATGAAAAATTACCACTTCCTAAAGGAAATTGGTAAAACAGACAAACCCATAATGCTTAAGCGTGGCATGGATGCCACTATGGAGGAATGGTTATTGGCTGCAGAGTACATTTTATTAGGTGGAAACGACAACGTTATACTTTGTGAACGCGGGATTAGAACCTTCGACACGAGTAACAGGAACACACTTGACATTGCAGGGATTGCTTTAGCTAAACAACTTTCTCACTTACCCGTTATTTCTGACCCTAGTCAGGCGACAGGCAATAGAGACTTGATAAAGCCTGCGAGTTTAGCATCTATAGCAGCTGGAGCTGATGGCCTAATGATTGAAGTTCATAACGACCCTAAAAAGGCATTATCCGATGGCCCACAATCGCTCTATCTCGAACAACTTGGCGACATGATGCCCGATTTTGCTAAAGTTGCAAAGGCTGTTGGAAAGACTTGCTCTTGGTCGCACAAACATGAAATCGTAAACGTGTAGGAAACTTAACGTTTTTAGAAAATTTTCGATTTCCTTTGCAAAAATTTTAAACATGAAAGTAGCCTTAGTCGGAGCAACCGGAATGGTTGGTTCTGAAATGATTCGCGTACTTGAAGAAAGTACATTACCCATCACGTCTTTTGTTCCTGTAGCGAGTGCAAAGTCTATAGGTAAACAAGTCGAGTTTAAAGGCAATTCATATGCTTGCATCAGTTTAGAAGATGCTTTACAGATAAAACCAGACATCGCATTGTTTTCTGCAGGTGGACATGTTTCACTAGAATGGGCTCCAAAATTTGCTTCTAACGGCACCTATGTAATCGATAATTCATCGGCTTGGCGGATGGATGAAAACACGCCTTTGGTTGTTCCTGAGATTAACGCATCAGATTTAACACCAAACGATAGAATTATTGCCAATCCAAATTGCAGTACCATACAGCTTGTAATGGCTTTGAAACCTCTCCACGACAAATACGGCATTGATAGATTAATCATAAGCACTTATCAATCTGTATCTGGCACTGGATATAAAGCGGTTAACCAATTAAACGGAGAACGCACAGGCAACGTTGATGACAAGGCATACCCTCATCCCATTGACAAAAACTGCATCCCGCATTGCGACGATTTCCTTGAGAGTGGATACACCAAAGAGGAGATGAAAATGGTGAATGAAACCAAAAAAATACTTGGTGACCAAAGCTTACGCATAACAGCCACTGCTGTTCGTGTTCCTGTTGATGGTGGACATTCAGAATCGGTAAACGCTCAATTAAAGAAGCCGTTTGTTTTAGATGAATTAATCCAAACCATTTCTGAAATGGACGGTGTTGTCATTCAAAATGACGTTAAAAATAACCAGTACCCTATGCCCCTAATGGCTAAAGGTAAAAATGATGTATTTGTTGGTCGAATTCGCAAAGATGATAGTGCCGAAAACACCGTTAACCTGTGGATTGTAGCTGACAATTTGCGTAAAGGTGCTGCAACAAATGCAGTACAAATTGCAGAATACATTACTGCAAACAATCTAATTCAAAAAGAAACAACTGTTTAATAGCTCATTATGCCTAACGGATTTTACAAGCTCAAAGTCGACAAAATTACCAGAGAAACTCCCGACGCGGTAAGCATACGTTTACTAGTTCCTCCACCACTTAAGGGGATGTTCGGTTACAAAGCTGGTCAATACCTTACCTTACACTCAATGATAAATGGAGAAGACATAAGACGTTCTTATTCTGTTTGTAGCAGTCCGTATGAGGACGAAATGCCTACCGTTGCGGTTAAGCAAGTTGAAGAAGGTAGAATGAGTACATTTCTGAACTCAGAATTGCAAGAAGGTCAACTCATAGAGGCTATGCCTCCTATGGGAAATTTCATGGTTGTTCCTGATGCTTCAAGAGCGAATCATTATGTACTATTTGGAGGTGGAAGTGGTATAACCCCTTTAATTTCTATTGCTAAAACTGTATTGGGTCAAGAACCTAATAGCCGTGTGTCATTGGTGTATGCCAACAGAGATGAAAACAGTATCATATTTAAAGATGCCATTAACCAACTAACACAGACGCACTCTGATCGATTTAATGTTGTTCATATATTAGACAACCCTGGAACCGACTGGAACGGGCTGTCTGGCATGTTAAATAGTATGAAAGTTACTCAGTTGGTTAACAAACTGACCGACAATACCCCGGGGAAGGCAGACTACTTTATTTGTGGCCCGACCGGCTTGATGCAATTGGTCGAATCAACACTAGAGAACATTCACGTAGCACCCAATCATATACATTTAGAATACTTTACAGCTGTTACAAAAGACGACAAGTCTGATGCTGGAGAAGATGTAGATGTTGTTGACGAAGGAGGCGACAAGCAGGTAAAAATCGATGTGTATGGCGACGAACAAACCATCACCGTTTCACCTGACAAAACAATATTAGAAGCCGCTCAGGATGCTGGTTTGGATCCACCATACTCCTGTACCGTTGGCGTTTGCACTACTTGCAGAGCAAAGGTATTAAGTGGGAAAGTTCGTATGGATGAACGAGAGGGATTAAGTGATGCCGAAATCGAAGACGGTTTCGTTTTGACTTGTCAAGCCCACCCGACTAGCAACAATGTTGAGTTAACTTACGAATAATTAACTTACTCGTTTGGAGATTAAGGTCTCCCAACCTTCTTCTACTTTTTTGATAGATAAACCTTCATCATAATAGATGCCGTTATCTATTTTAGGCACTTTATAGTCTTCAAAACCTTGCTCACTTAAATAAGTGCGCAACTCACCAATTTGGTCAAAAACCATGGTTTCTTTTCGCATTAGCGAAACAACCTCTTTTTGTACAGGTTCAGCTTTTGCAGAAGGACGGCCAATGGTTTGAAGGGTATCTCCCTTCTTATAGTTAAGCAACATAGCCTTCACCTCTTCTAAGTAATCGTCATCTATATCGGCAGGAACAGCCAACGTAATCACTTTCTTCTCATTCTTGTTTAGCCAAAACTGAGATCGACAACTAGAACTGCAAAAACGGGCATTTTTCCGATTCGCTAAGAAAGCTGCATTACAATTTTCACATACCAATTCTGTGGACTTATGATTGGTACGAAACCCTTTTGTTGTCCGAAACATTCCTAACTCTAGCTGCATCTTAACGTTTATTTGATGCAACAAATTTGGGGAATAAAGGCCGAAAAAGCAGGTTTACCTTCCCACACTGTACACTAATACAGACACAACAACTACTTGATAAAGAAAATATTAACTAGACTTTGGCCAGAATGCTTTCAAACATTACTCGCCCGTGCGTATTGAATAACTTTTCGCTTGCCGCTCTTTCTGGATGAGGCATCATACCGAAAACATTTCTGGTACTATTTGTTATTCCAGCAATATTATGAACAGAACCATTGGGATTTGTAGACTTATCTACTGTTCCATTTTCGTCGCTATAATAAAACAGTATTTGATCATTCTCAATTAATTGACCAACTGTTTCATCATCCGCATAGTACCTACCTTCAGCGTGCGCGATAGGTATTTTCACAACACTATCTTTCGACAAACTTGAGGTAATTAAGCTGTTGGACGTAGCCGTCTTTAGGTGCACATTCTCGCAAACAAATAGTTGATTTTCATTTCTCAACAAGGCACCTTCTAACAAGCCCGACTCACATAAAATTTGAAATCCATTGCAGATTCCCATTACATATCCTCCTTTGTTCGCATGCGCCACAACAGCAGCCATAATAGGGCTTAATTTTGCTATTGCTCCACTTCGTAAATAATCTCCAAACGAAAATCCACCCGGAATGAAAATAAACTCACATCCCTTTAGGTCGGTGTTTTTATGCCACAATTGCTCTACAGGCTGACCACTAATTTCTTCTAAAACGTGAATGAGGTCATGATCGCAATTTGATCCAGGAAATACTACAACTCCAAATTTCATAGGGCAAAATTACAATTCAACCAATACCGAACCTACACAAGTGTATAATATTCGGTTTTTTCTGTTGTGTGTGACCTCACTAGGCCTGCGCTAATCATATTTACGATAATTTTTGTCGCTCTTCGCGTGCTGATGTTGATCATGTGTTTGTACTCTTTTAGCGTTATTCGATCATTTTCAGACAAATATTCCAACAACGCTTTTTCTTTACTAGAGTAGTTGATTAGTGTGCCTTGACTTGATGCATTTCTTTTCAACACATCCAATACAATTTTGCTCGCTAGAAGTGTATTATCCTTTACTCGAACGTATGCCCACCACTTCCCATTTTCATCCTTAGCGTAATAAGGTTTTTCGGCGCCAGGCAATACAATGCATTCAAGAATTTCCTTCCCCTCTATAGTGTGTTGTTTGATATCTAGAGTAACCTCTGGTTTACAGTAAAACCGGGCCGCCAAATCAAGCATATAATACTCTTCGTCACTTTTCACTCCAGACACCTTCCGGTTGTCTTTCACCCCAACAAGTAATACTCCTCCTTTGTGATTAGCAAATGCAGCCATCGTTTTAGCAATTTTTGCTGCACTCGTAATACTTTGTTTGTAATCTAGCGTATCATCTTCGCCCCTATTCAACAACTCGTAAATTCGCTTTTTCACTTTCCGAAGGTAAAGAAAACATAAAAAAACCCAGGCTGTTCACCTGGGTTTTAAATGAAATACACTCAATTTACTTTATGGAAATCGCTTTTAATTTGGCTTTTGCTTTTTTAGGTATCACCAACCCCAATATTCCGTTTTTCAGCTCAGCTTCAATTTTATCTGCACTAACGTTTTCAGGAAGGTGAAAACTTCTTTTGTACTTACCACTCCTAAACTCATTTAGGTGGTACTTTTCGTTTTCTTCTGTGTTCTTTTCAATTTTTTCAGCAGTCACGGTTAATTCGTTCTCCTGCATATCAATCTTTATGTCTTTCTTGTCAAATCCAGCGAACATCAAATTTATTTTAAAATCTTTGTCGCTTTCTATTACCTCAGCACTAGGGGTAACAAATCCTTCCAACGGTCGATTGGTGTCGCGCATTAAATCTGAAAAAATGTTATCAAATGCTGATGGATAAAAATTGTTGCTAAATAAAGAAGTTCGAGGTTTGAATTTTGTAAGTGTCATTTTTCTAATGTTTTATTTATTCTCCTACTTCAACCAATGTACCAATTGAAAATTCATTAAAATAAGTGACACTATGTCTTACTTTTTGGCGCAATGATCAAATAAGGCGCCATTATGTCTTATTTTGGGCGACTACAAATCGATTTAACCCAAACTGCTCATTTACTTGTACGTTTAAAAAAACGTTTGCCATTTCAAGAAAGAGCGCGTTAAACTCGTTTTTATGTGCCCGATTTTGCACCACCTTGTTAAAAATTACAGCACCAGATGTAGCAAGCCTACTACCAAGCTGATGAATGAACTCACTTGACTGGAAAAATTTTGGCACTTCCATGTCGTTATAAATATCACACACAATTAAATCATATCTCTGGTCATCTCCAGACATAAATTCCTTAGCATCCTGCAACACCACTTTCACATTGTGTAATTGCTTACAATATGCCTTATACCACGTTAATACAGTTGTGCTGGACTCAACTCCAGTAATGTGTGCATCAGGGTTTGATTGCGTAATCAATTCAGCCACGCCCCCAAAACCAAACCCAAGAATTAGGACTCGTTTCCGTTGAGACAAATTCAAATCCACTTCTGCAAACAGGTTTCTGTATGCTGTTTGGAGGTTACCGTTAGAGTAGTTGGCATTACGGCTATTTAAAAGACGACTCCCTCGGAATAGAACCAGCTCTAAGTACTCTCCTTCAGACTGGTGCTTAACTACCGTAATTGGCCACATAAAAGAACCGACCCATTTTAACCAAAACAAAAAACCCAGGCTATTAACCTGGGTTTCATTTATAATTTTTGAATTAACGGGCTTAGTCAATTTTTACAAACTTTGTTGCACCGTTATGTTTTTCGCCCGTTACTTGAATAATGTAATTCCCAGCTGACAACTGATTAACATCTATGTCTATCGTTTGTTGCAAACCACTTACATTGGCAACACGTGACTGCATTAACTGTCCTTGATAATTATACACTTTAATCGTTAGTTCGTCATTCCCGTTGATTGGCATGTCTATCGATATTTTGTTCGACGATGGATTCGGGTATGCACGAAGTTTTACGTTACTTGTGCTTGTTACATTCTTAACACTTGTCAACATACTTGACGATCTCCAAATTCCACGTCCATGAGTACCAGCAACTAAAACCGCACCAGTTCGTTTTCCGCTTTGCCAAACTTTCTCTTCCACTTGTCGGATTTGGAATACTGGAACAGTTGGCATACTGTCTTTGTTGAATGTCCAAGTGGGAATAGTTGCATTTCCATTTTGTGCATAGTATATACCAAACTCAGTACCTAAGATTATATGTGCTGGATTAGTTACGCTAATTTCTGCATCATACACAGGGAAATTAGGTAATGCCCCTTGGATACTTCTCCATGTTGGTGCATCATCTAAAGCATTCTCTGTAATATAAACATGGCTAGAGTTCCCATAATTTCCTAAAGTTACGATTACACGGTTAGGATTGTTAAAATCTACTTCGATATCTGTCACTGAACGTCCACTTGGCAGGTTTGAGTTAATATTTCTGATGCTTAGGCTGTCAGAAATTGTTGCTCCAGATAACATCGCCGTATCCCAAACTGCAGCTTGTATTCCGTCTATTCTGCTCAATGTCCCAGAATTTGTACTAGATACATATAATGAAGCCCCATCTGGAGAAATCTTCATCGCATGAGGTCTAAATGAAGTTGCTGCCAATTTAAACCATTGAGGGTTAGGTGAAAGTACCGCTCCGTTTGCCATCCATACTGCATTATCCATTGCAAAGAACAATCGATTCGTAGAATCACTCAAGTCTTCCCAAAGCTGCATAGGTGTATTAAAAATATTATTCGCTTGTCGTATCGTACCATCCGTATTCAAAGAAGCTGCCTCACCGCTTCCTGCCAGTCTGCTGTCCCAAATTCTTGAAGGAGAACCTCCAGCATTTAATGATCGAATCATCCCTCCATTTTGACTTTCAGCAAAAACGATATCAGGGTTAATTCTTGAAATCTCACACTGAAATCCGTCACCACCAATGATATCTTCTGCGGCTTGTGGCGTATTTCCTTTACCATCAATTACCATAGAATTGTTGTCTTGTGTTCCACCAATCACCGTACCGTTAATACCTCCTGCAACTCCATAAAACTGAGTAGTACCATAGCCGTTGTACAACGTCGTATAATTGGTCATATCTGCATTAGTAGTTTTGCTTACTCCTCCGTCAGAAGTCACATACATAATCATTGGGTTTGACTTGGTGTCAAATGTGATAAGATGCTTATCTGCATGAATACCAAATGGGTTCGCTTTACTGTCAAAGTTATTACCAACGATTCTGGCTCCTGTTTCAGGTGTCCATTCTGCAAATTGAATTCCACCCATAAAGATTCGCTCTTTTTGTGTTGGGTGAACACCGATACATAAGTCATAGTAACCCTGTGAATGAATTGAGCTAGGGCCAGTAGATAAAGTTGGAACACACCATGGAGCAAAAAATGAACTTGCATTACCAATGATTCTGTTAAAGTTTTTACCATTGTCTTTCGACTGATACACCCCTACCAAACCAGAACCTGCAGTTACACGTCCAATTGGTCCATTAAACGTTACTGTACCAACAATAACCACATAAGAGTAATTAGGGTCAGATTCAGAAACACCAAGTGCGATTCGATTAACACCTCCCAAAGGAAGACCTGAGACAGCGCTGTAACTTCCATTCGTCGTTGGGTCTTCAGATCTATATACCGTATTGGTATAGGCCAAGGCATTACCATTTTTATCAATGACAAAATCTCTTGCGTTTCCTCCAAGAACTTGCGTCCATTGCGCATCATTTCCTTCCGTTGACACACGTAAACCCGTGTTGGTCGAAGCAAATACAATGTTCTTTGTTGGATGCGACACCACCTTATTCACATAAGCAAATCCACCAGTGGGTGCTATTTTCTCGAAAGTTACTCCGTCATCTGTACTCTTATAAATTCCTCCACCTCTAAATCCAGGAGTAAAGGCTTCCTGCCCTCCTCCACCAGTGAATGACTCACCAGTACCGAAATAGATCGTTCCGTCAGGAGTTTGACAAATACTAGAAACGGACATATCTTCAAAATGGTCATTAACTGGGTACCAAGAAGCGCCTTTGTTTATTGACTTAAACACGCCACCCATTACACCTCCAGCATACAATACGTTATTGTCGTTTCTGTCGATAAGAAGTGCTCTTGTTCGCCCACCTCGGTTGTCAGGGCCCGCAAACGACCATGATAATGGGTAGCTCGCTTTTCCATGAGTTTTTCGGAAATCAGCTAATTCTGCCTTCGCTTGTGCAACATCTTTAGGATCTACAACACCAGTATATTGATTAGCTCTCAGGCTATTCATATACTCTTGCGCCCCCATAAAAGTCTCAGTATTTGACTGACTTAATTCACGTGGTTGATACACTGTCTGATTGTCGAGCGACACAGTTGTTAGTAATCCTGCGATTACAACAACAGCAACAGCTGCGACACTATAGTAGATATTCTTCTTCATATTACGTATTCAATGCTTTTTTCTAAATCTATTCAATGCAAATTTATCAGGATTCTCCTTTAAACCAAGACATAATTCACCATGGGAACATACAATTTGAGCAACGGAAATTAGCCCTGATTGATGACCCACTTAAACCCAACAAAAAACGTTGCATTAAGTTTAGGGTTTTTACCAAATGCCATTATGGGCAATCCGCCGGGGTAATAATCCATGCTAGCGCCGATATTCACGCGTTTAGAGATTTGCGTAAACTCATTCCATGTAAAGGATACATTGATTAAGCTCGAAGCACCGGGCCGATATTCAAGCTCTTTCCATCCTTCGCCATTCTTTGAATATCCAATAATCGGCTCCGCATCGGCCACATTTTGACGAGAATATTTTACATTTTTTACAGTCTTCTGATCATTTTCGATGGTTTCAATTCTCAGGTAGACAGGTCGCTGTATACCTATTGCTATACCACCCGACCCCTGAATATCCACAGCAACATGATTGTATTTGCGCGGTTGAATTAACCTCATAGAAACTCCATATAAGGCTCTGCATCTGGCGGTATGAAATAATTTGCCATACACGAATGGCATTTTGTTCTCAGCTTTATGGTTGACAATTTTTGACTCGTTGGTATGTTTAAATGAACCAAAATCAGCATAGACAAAACGGCTCAAATGCTGAGATTTGTGGAATTGTTGCTGGTACGCTAAACCAATTCCATTACTCTTAACCTTAACGCCAATCCCATAGGACTTTTGCCAATGATCTGAGGCTTGAGTTTGTGCAATGGAAACAGTGCTGCAAATTACCAGTACTCCAAGAAGCAGTTTATGTAAATATCGTTTAAACAATGTCGATTCTTAAGCGTAAAGATACAACTTTGAAAAAAGTTACACAATACCATTTATGTCGGCAACTTCAAGAATAAAATATGAGGGTAGTTTGCGCACTACCGCGATACATCTTCAATCCAACAATCAAATCTCTACAGATGCACCAATAGACAACCAAGGCAACGGAGCCCTTTTCTCTCCAACTGATTTGGCAGCTACCTCACTTGGCAGTTGCATGTTAACCGTCATGGGAATTGCGGCAAGAGATAGGCACATCCCTTTTGAAAATGTTGAATGTTCTGTCACCAAAATTATGGCGTCAGGGCCAAGAAGAATATCTGAATTACATGTTCAGGTTGAAATAGACCACAAATGGACCATAGACCAGAAAGAAATAATGGAACACATTGCATTGACTTGCCCAGTAGCAAACAGCTTGCACCCCTCAATAAAACAAATGGTTACCTTTAATTATTCGGAATAATCTTAATTGCTTTGGTGATGGTTTTGCTCTAACTGTCCAAAGTTATTTGGGCAACCTTTATCCCCACGGCGCGAGCCACAAGAAGAAAGCAAACCAATCATCAACAATCCTACACAAACGATACTTAATGCCTTTTTCATATTATCCCTATTTTAGTGAACGCCTTTTTATATAATGATTAACGATTCACAAAATGATATAGTGCAAAGTAATGAAATAATTGAGTTACTTGAAACCCCTGAGGCACAACTATTTTTAAACAAACACATAAACGAACGACCTGAAAATCTGGCACTTACTTACTCAGGAAAGGTCAATTTCGATTTACCCAAACTTACCCAAATCTTACATTTGTACCAGAAAGCACAACACAAATTACCAGATTGGGTTATAAATCGTTGTGCATTTAATTCTAAAAGCTATGCCCAAAGTTCACATTGGGAATTGGCAAATTTCAAATCTTCCTTATTTGGTGGCAAGAATTTACTTGACTTAACTTCAGGACTGGGAGTTGACGCAACATATTTTGCAAAGTCATTTGAACAGGTCATTGCATTAGAGCATGACTTAGAAACACACCAATTTGCGACATATAATCAACAAAAATTACAGGTAGACAATATCCGCTTCGTCCATACCGATTTGGAATCTTTCAAATACGAAGAATCCTATGACATGATATATTTAGACCCGGATCGCCGACCTGAAGACACGCGCATTTTAGGAGATTTCGAATCTTATTCCCCAAATATTGTAGAAGGACATTCAAAATGGCTCAAGCACACAAATTGTTTAGTCATTAAGTTAAGTCCGATGGTGGATCTTACCGTACTCCAACGTACATTTCAAAACATACATTCTATCTACGTGATTGGATATAGAAATGAAGTGAAAGAGGTGCTTATCCACCTGACCAATGACGTTGTCGAAACAACAGAACATGTTTCAATTCATATAACCAAGTCTCAAGTATGGCGTTATAACGGAGAATCGATTACTCCACAAATGGCCACAAGCAAGCATGAATCTATTCTTCTAGAGCCCTCTAAACCCCTTATAAAATCAGGACTATCGCATTCTTACTGCAAAGAAATGGGCTTGTCACCAATTAAACCACTTGGGTTTTACTACATCAATAGCCAACAGATTGAAAATTTTGATGGACGACAATTTAAAATTATTGAACAAATAGACGCTTCAATTAAAGACGTCAAAAAGTTGCTAAAGAAGCGTGGGATAAAAGCTATTGACATTGCTCAACGACACTATTTTGATGACGTTCGGACAATTAGAAACAAACTAAAAATAAAAGAAGGAGGAAATCTATTCCTTCATTTTACTACTGACGACAAAGGCAAGTCTTTGTGCTTGTTAACTGAACGAATTTAAAGAGACTTAATGTAAGCCTCGATAGCCGCCGTCATGGAAGGTGAATCAGGTGTTGGCGCTGGAATATTATTGGTGAGTTTAGCCGCTAAAATGGCCTTGTTTGTTGACGCTCCCCAACCTGCAATACGTGTATCATTTTGCTCAAAATCTGGGAAATTGTCGTACAAAGACTTGATGTCTGCCGGACTAAAAAACGCGATTACATCATAAAACACATTCTCTAGATCGCTCAGGTCCGCATTCACTGTTCGATACATAATCGCCTCAGTGAAGTTAATCTCATTTTCTGTTAAAAATGTTGGAATCGATGGTTTACGAATATCCGAACAAACGAATAAATAATTTTCTTTTGGATGAGACTTAACCAGCTTTAAAAATTCTGGCTCTCTCCCTTTACCGAAAAACATTTTTCTCTTTCGTAAAACCGTATACTTCTGTGTGTATAAAGAAATCCCTTCATTGACGCAGAAATACTTCATCGTATTTGGCACTTCAACTTTAAGCTCATCGACACATCTAAAGAAATTATCTACTGCGCTACGAGACGTCAATATAATGGCAGTGTGATCAAGAATGTTTAAACGCTTTTTACGCAGTTCCTTCGCAGGCACTGACTCCACTTGGATAAAAGGTCTAAAATCCAGTTTTAGCTTATACTTCTCAGCCAAAGCATGATATGCGGTCTTCTTATCCCCAGGATCTGGTTGGGATACTAAAATACTTTTCACTTTCAAGATTCTTAACTCCTAAACACCTAAACTGATTAATTTACCAATAACCAAAATGGGTGTTATTTCAAGGGCGCAAAGATAGATAATTATATAAATTTTAGCGAATGGAAAGTACCGATAATAAATTGTAGCACATTTGATTAATCGCCAGACAATAAAAACCGCCGACATTACTAATAACAACATGGCAATTATCGACTTTATAGACTCAACTGGAACATAGTACCAAACTACGATAATCGGAAAGATAAGTAGTGTAAAAGCATACAACATACTCGACAAACCAATCACCATCAATCTAGCAAGATCGTCTGACTGCAGAACCAAACCCACCAAAAAATGAACGCAATACTTTACCGTATAGATGAGACAGATAGTAAGGAATAGAATTAGGAAATAGGTAAACCCTCCTTCAATATTTATTGGGAGAACGAAGGGTTCGATTACAAAAAGTCCTAGTGCAATAATTATGGCACTGACAAGCACTTGCAATATCACAATTGGATTTATTACCGCTTCTTTGTCTATTTGTTCAAACTGGTTGGAGATATTGGAAAAAGCAGTGCGAAGCGACAACGTATGTTGTTTCAGCGCCACGGCTCTAATCAGACCGATGCATAATAGTACGATTACCGCCAGAATAAATATCCATGGATATTCCACCTTTTGACGTTGCTCAAATACTGGTGGGACTACATCCAAATAGTCGAGCGTTTGACTGCTATCTTTAACCTTTTCATGCGCTACATCAATCCCGCTTATGCTATCGACAGACTGACTATACGTTGTAGGGGCTTGAAATAATCCACACACAAAGAACCATACCAAAAATGCATATCGATTGTTCCACTTGTGCATGGCGCAAAAATAGCTAAACTACACTCTGCAAATGCTTTTCAATTACTTCTTCGTAGTATGCTTCGTAGATAGGACAAACAGAATGAATGTCATACGTTTTGGCGTGATTAACGGCGTTTTCTTTAAACTTCTGCAACACTTCGTCAGACTGCAATACTTCAATTCCTCTTTGAGCCATTGCCTCAACATCTCCAACATCACAAGTAAAGCCAGTAACTCCGTTAACATTCACTTCTGGTAGTCCACCAGTGTTACTTGATATCACAGGCACTTGACAGGCCATCGCTTCTAAAGCTGCCAATCCAAAACTTTCGGTTTCTGATGGCATTAAGAAGAGGTCGCCTACCGACAATATTTCTTCTACGGCATCTTGTTTCCCTAAAAAGGTAATTTTATCACACATGTTAGAGTTTCGACACTCACGCTCCAATCGCACTCGCTCAGGCCCATCACCCACCATCAATAAACGAGCCGGCAATTGTTGTTGTATTAAGCGAAAAACGCTCAGTACATCATCAACACGCTTTACCTTTCTAAAATTAGAAGTGTGTATGACAATTCGCTCTTTGTTTGGTGCAATTGCTAACTTAAAATGCTCTTTGGGTTGACGTTGAAATCTCGCAAAATCAACAAAATTTGGAATTACTCGAATCTCTTTCTCAAATTGGAATATGTCTTTTGTATCCGTTTTTAAGCTTTCAGAAACGGCGGTAACACCATCAGATTGGTTTAACGAATAATGAATAACTGGTCCGTATGTTGCATCCTTACCAACCAATGTTATATCTGTTCCGTGGAGTGTTGTAATTATTGGTATTTGAACACCTTCTTCTCGCAAAACGTATTTTGCCATCACGGCTGCGGCCGCGTGAGGAATTGCATAGTGCACATGCAAAATATCCAGATTTGCAGATTTAACAATTTCCACAATCTTGCTTGACAAAGCAATCTCATACGGAGGGTATTTGAATAATGGATATTCAGACACGTTTACCTCATGATAGTATAGATTTTCAGCAAAAAAATCTAAACGCGCGGGTTGATCGTAACTGATAAAATGGACCTTGTGCCCTTTTGTCCCCATTGATTTTCCTAATTCCGTTGCTACAACTCCGCTTCCCCCATAAGTTGGGTAACAAATGATACCAATATTCATCTAATAATTTTATTCATTTACCAGCGCTTCTTGCAGGCGCCTAGGTTCAAATTTTGTCGCTTCAGTAGCGATTGCTTCTATATGATCAGGCGTTGTACCACAACACCCACCTACGATGTTCACCAAACCACTTTCGGCAAATTCTCCTACGACCGTTGCCATATATTCAGGACTTTCGTCATACTCGCCCATCTCGTTGGGTAGTCCGGCGTTTGGGTGAGAACTGACAGCACAGGTGGCTACGTCACTTAAATTTTTCAAGAAAGGTCTCATCAACTCGGCTCCCAATGCGCAATTCAGACCTACACTCACAGGGTCTGCATGTGCAATTGAATTCCAGAAAGCCTCTACGGTTTGTCCGCTTAATGTTCGCCCACTATTATCTGTGATTGTACCGGAAATCATAATCGGAATATCTATACCCCGTTCATCTCCAATTTCTAAAATCGCATATATCGCAGCTTTACAGTTTAACGTATCCGTAATTGTTTCGATTAACAATAAATCTGCACCACCATCCAAAAGCCCTTCTGCTTGTTCTTTAAACGCTTTATGTAAGTCGTCAAAGGTGATTGCGCGAAATCCTGGATTAGACACATCGGGCGACATTGAAGCCAGTTTTGTTGTAGGCCCTAGCGAACCAGCAACGTATCTAGGTTTGTTTGGTGTTTGTTTCGAAAACTTATCAGCCGCTTTTCGAGCAATTTCAGCACCAACCTTATTCATCTCATAAGACAAATCTTCCATGTGGTAATCGGCCATCGACACCCGATTTGCGTTGAACGTATTTGTTTCGATTATATCTGCACCAGCAGCAAGAAACTGTTCATGAATGCCTTGAATAATTTCTGGTTGAGTGAGATTCAGTAAATCGTTGTTCCCTTTTATTGCATGATCATAGTTTGCGAAACGGTGCCCACGATAGTCGTCCTCAGTCAGTTTATGACCCTGTATCATCGTACCCATTGCTCCATCTAGGATATGAATCCGTGATTGAAATAGTTGAAAAAACTCTTGCTTAGATGTCATGTCGCAAATGTAAATCGGAAAACCTGTAAAAGCGGACTATCTTATATAACAAATAAGGTGATTAAAGTTTTGACAAAATGTTAACCATTATACATCCATAACAAAATGGGTTGACTAGTTTCATCGATATATTCACTTACTACTTCAAGAAATTCTGGGGATACCGTTGGGCAGCCTTCACTTCTGCAGATGCCTACAACCGTTTCGGAGTTGGGCACACAAGAATGTGCATGCAAAACAACAAATCGATCAAAGGCATTTGAATTACTCGACTCTAATCCATACAACTTATATGCAGTACCAAAACTTCCATCATACTTATACCCTACCTTATATTTACCCAGTGAAGTGCAGTTGCTCCCAATTTCGTTACTAAAACTTGGCACTCGGGATGCATAGCTCTGACAATGACCATGGGCCACCAGTCCTGCGTGAACAACACTGTCTTTAGACAGATCTACAATGAAAAATCGCTTTTTACCAGACCGCAAATTCATGTCTGAAAAAAATGCGACACCTTCATTAAATCCATTTTGTTTGCAAAACGCCTTGGCTGCTTGTAGCTTTTGGGTATTGACGCTGTACGGGTTTTCTACCTGTAGCTTTTCCCCTTCTTCAACTTTAGGATGGTGTGGTGTTTGACAACCCAATAAACCTGTGAGTATTATTAATAGTGGTAGACGAATAAAAGGCATTAACTATTTAACACCAAGGGCTCTCAGTTTAGTATTAAGTACACCCTTTATCTTAAAACCATTTTATAGTGCATGATGCCGGCTTCCTCAAATTGCTCCCCTTCAGGAACGAATCCGAAACGATTGTACAGATTACAAGCCGTGATTTGAGAATGCAGATAAACGTTCTCCTTATCTGGTAAATCGGCCAACACCGCAGCGACAATAGCCGCTCCAATTCCTTGATTTCTATTTTCTTTTAGTACGGCAAACCGTTCTAATTTAATTCCGTTAGGCGTTCTTCTCCATCTTGCGGTGCCAACAGATACGTCATTCACCTTAGCCACAAAATGGACAGATGTTTCTTCAAACTCGTCATACTCCAAAACCGGATCTACCTCTTGCTCTTCCACAAACACCGTTTGACGAATGGCGAAGATGGCGTCAAACTGTTTCCCACTTTCTACTTTTTCAACGCGTATGTCCATCTTTTCAATTTGCTTAGACTAAAATTTTAGATTCATTTCAAAAATAACCCCATTTGATATTATTCCACCCTGCCATGGATATTCCCTGTGTCACTTAACCCAAATGTTTTAAAAAAAAACTAATTTTGCCGACCTTAAAAAGAACGCAACAAAGACAATATAACATGAGTAATTCTGCTATCGAACAAATTTTGGGAAGTGAATCTGAGTATTTACTAAATCATGAATCAAAAACGATTTCAAAAGACAGTTTACATTTACCAGGTCCTGATCATATTGACCGAGTTTGGGGAATTTCTAACCGAAACCCACAAGTATTAAGAAGCATCAACCAATTGATGAATTCTGGACGCCTAGGTGGATCAGGCTACGTATCAATCTTGCCAGTTGATCAAGGCATAGAACACTCAGCTGGTGCTAGTTTTGCTCCTAATCCTGCTTATTTCGATCCAGAAAACATCGTCAAACTTGCTATTGAAGGTGGTTGTAATGGTGTAGCTTCAACATTCGGCGTTTTGGCAAGTATGTCAAGAAAATATGCACACAGAATTCCATTTATTGTTAAGCTGAATCATAATGAGTTGCTTACCTACCCAAACACGTTCAACCAAATCATGTTTGGAAGCGTTGACGAGGCTTGGAACTTAGGCGCTACTGCAGTAGGTGCTACCATTTATTTTGGTTCGGAAGGTTCAGAAAGACAAATTATTGAAGTTGCTGAAGCATTTGAAAGAGCACATGAATTAGGTATGGCAACCATCTTATGGTGCTACACACGAAATTCAGGCTTCAAAAAAGATGGTGTTGATTATCACGTATCAACTGACCTTACATCTCAAGCCAACCACTTAGGAGTAACCATTCAAGCAGATATTATCAAGCAGAAATTGCCTGAAAACAACGGTGGATACAAAGCAATTGGCTTTGGAAAAACACACGATAAAGTATATACAGAGTTAAGCTCGGATCACCCTATCGACCTTTGTCGTTACCAGGTAGCGAATTGCTACATGGGCCGTGCTGGTCTTATTAACTCAGGTGGCGCATCTGGAAGTAACGATATGTTTGATGCTGTAAAAACAGCAGTCATCAACAAAAGAGCTGGTGGATGTGGATTAATCTCTGGCCGTAAAGCATTCCAACGCCCAATGAATGAGGGTATTGAACTTCTAAACAACATCCAAGACGTTTATTTGGATAAAGGGGTTACCATTGCGTAAACCTCGTCACGAAAACTTCGTGATATTTATTTAAATTTGATTTGATATGAGTTGGTTTAAGCGCGTAAAAGGCGGGATTTTAACGAAAACCCAAGACAAAAAATCTACACCAGATGGTTTGTGGGTTAAGTGTCCCGAGTGCCAAACTCCGCATGCAAGCAAAGACTTTGCTATGGAAATGTGGGTTTGTAAAGATTGTGGTAATCACACAAGAATTGGTTCTGACGAATATTTTGAAATATTTTTCGACAACGGGAAGTTTCAAGAACTAGATGTCAATATCACCTCTGGAGATCCTTTAAAGTTTGTCGACAAAAAGGATTACCCAACCAGAATAGAAGCCGCACAAAAAAAGACCCAACTTAAGGATGCCGTGCGAACGGGCGTTGGCAAAGTGAATGGTTTAAAAATGGTGATTGCCTGTATGGATTTCAGCTTTATTGGCGGATCTATGGGCTCTGTTGTTGGAGAAAAAATAGGTCGCGCAATTGATGCGGCTAGAGCGCAGAAAATTCCATTAATGATTATTTCAAAAAGTGGTGGCGCTCGGATGATGGAAGCAGCTTTTAGCCTGATGCAGATGGCAAAAACAAGTGCCAAACTTGCTTTGCTTAATCAAGACGGTATTCCTTTTATCTCATATCTAACAGACCCAACAACGGGAGGCGTAACCGCTTCTTTTGCCATGTTAGGCGATTTTAACATTGCAGAACCCAATGCCTTAATCGGCTTTGCAGGGCCTAGAATTGTTAAAGAAACCATTGGCAAAGATCTACCTAAAGGCTTCCAACGTAGTGAGTTTCTTCAGGAACACGGATTTGTCGATTTTATCGTTGAACGTAAAAATGCTAAAGATCAGATACACACCATCCTTTCGCTAATCTGCGACAAAAAGCCAAGAGTTAAAGCAGAAACAGCAAAGTCGTCTTAGACTTAAAAATATTAGAAGAAACAATCAAAATCCAACAGAAAAATATTAATTCGCAATAAAAATAATATGAATTTACCAGCAGACTTAAAATATACGAAAGACCACGAGTGGGTAAAGTTAGAAGGTGACGTCGTTACGATTGGAGTTACCGATTTTGCACAAGGTGAACTAGGCGATGTCGTTTTTGTTGAAATAGAAACAGAAGGTGAGACTTTAGACGCTGAAGACACTTTCGGAACGGTTGAAGCAGTAAAGACTGTTTCTGACCTATACATGCCAGTAGCTGGTGAAGTTATTGAAATCAACACAGGTTTGGAAGATGCTCCTGAAAGTGTGAACAATGACCCATACGGCGACGGTTGGATGATTAAAGTTCGTGTAAACGACACTGCTGACGTTGCTGCACTAATGGACGTAGACGCTTACAAAGCGGCTATCGGACAATAGTCTTGAAAGCTTTTCGCTTTACACTCGCTCTAGCGATTGTAATACTAATCCTTAGCGTAATATCTGTCCCTAAACTTCCTGAAATAAAAGTCAGAGCGGTAGATAAATGGGGCCACCTTTTAGCGTATTTGTCGCTTTCTTTTACCCTATTTTTTGAATTGGCGAAAAAACACCATTGGTCAAATACTTATAGACGTTGGTTAATTCCCTCTATCGCAATTTGCATCATTTACGGCATCCTTATGGAGCTTTTACAAGCAACACCTCTTTTCGACAGGCATTTCGAGTACAACGATATGGTTGCGAATTCTATTGGCGTTGGACTAGGACTAGCACTATTTGTGGTAACTTCGGGTTGGATTAAAAAATTATATATCAAATAATCTCGTTTTATCGTTTACCTTTTATTGAACAGGTATATATATCCATGATAATTCATAAATTTGGAACTTTAAATCTTTGTAAAACATGGAAATTAAAAAACTAAGGAACATTGACGTCAAGTATAAAAGAGGTCTCTTCTTTTTAATTGGTATGACTATTTCTTTGGGATTTGCGTATGGCTTAATGCAATACAAAAAATATGACCCAATCGTAGTGGAAGATCTTGATCAGGTGTACGATGAAGACATGGTACAGCAAGAGCAGACACAACAACAAGAAGAAAAACCACCACCACCAGAAAAGCCACAAGACCCTGTAATTGAAGTTGTAGAAGACGAGGTTAAAATTGACGATACCCCTGATATTAGCATCGAAACAAGTGACGACGAAGCCTTTGGAGAACTTGATTTTGACGATGGTCCAGAAGATACTGATGAAGTATTCAAATGGTTCCAAGTACAAGAAAAAGCAACCTTCCCTGGAGGATTGGCTGCAATGGATGTGTTCATAAAAGAAAATATGGAGATCCCTGAAATCGCATACGAAGAAGCAGAAAATGGGACTGTGGTTATATCCTTCACTGTTGAAAAAGACGGTAGCTTATCAAACATTCATGTTACCTCTACAAGAAAGATTGGTTACGGTGTAGAAGAAGCAGCTATTTCTGTAATTAAGAAGATGCCGAGATGGAAGCCTGCATTACAACGTGACAAACCAGCACGTATGGCATTCCAAAAGCCGATAAGACTTAGCTTTAACTAACAGCTAAAAAGAATAAACAAAAAAGCCTCAGTGATATCACTGAGGCTTTTTTAATGCTTAAATAAATTATGCCATCAATTGTGATTCAATCGATGTATCGTAAATATCTTTAAACTCTTCTATACTTCCGAAGTCTTCGTCATTGATACAAATTCTATTGCCGCTCACTGTGCCCAACACTCTATAGTGTTGTTCCTGTCCTTTCAAAAATTCTTCAAACCCTTTCGCTTGAGACTCATCAACAGTAACAACAACCCTACTTTGTGCTTCACCAAATAAATAAGCGTCCTTTCTTTCTTCAATGTTTGTGCGCACATCAACCCCTAAACCAGAAGCCATTGACGACTCAAGTAAAGCGATAAACAAACCACCCTCAGAAATATCATGACAACTCTTTACAACGCCATTTTCGATAGCCTTTGTAACGGTTGCTTGAACCAAGTACTCCTCGTCTAAGTCGAAATATGGGCAAGGTGAGTGAGATACCTTATGGTACTTTGCCAAATATTGTGACGACCCTATGTCAACTATTTCTTTACCAAGAAGGAAAATCACATCGCCTTCTTCTTTATAGTCAAGCGTCGTAATGTGCTCAGGTTTGTCAACCAAACCAACCATTCCTATTGTTGGTGTAGGGTACACCGCTGTTCCATCTGAACTTTGGTTGTAAAAGCTAACATTTCCTCCTGTTACAGGTGTTCCAAATTTTAAACAGGCTGCCTTCATTCCTAAGATGGCATTTTTAAACTGCCAGAAAACACCCTTGTCGTAAGGGTTCCCAAAATTTAAGCAGTTCGTTACTGCACTTGGCTTGCCCCCACTACACACAATATTTCTTGCTGCTTCACTCACTGCAATTGCAGTCCCCACTTCTGGATCCGAATAAACGTATCTACTATTACAATCTACTGTAAGCGCTAATGATCTGTCTGTCCCTTTAATTTGAACTATCGCCGCATCGCTTGACTGATTGGTACTTTGATTTACGGTACCAACCATGCTGTCGTATTGTTTATATACCCATCGCTTAGAAGCAATGTTTGGCAATCCTATCAAGAATTTTCCAATCTCTTGGATATTACTTGGCTCAGGGATATCATCTATAGAAAATGATTTTATTTTTTCTGTATATGCTGGCTCTTCCCATTCTCTTTCGTAAACAGGAGCACCCCCACCTAATACCAAACTTTCTGCAGGAACGTCACAGGTTACTTCTCCGTCTTTAACATATTTAATTCTTCCAGATTCATTGACTTCTCCAATCTGAGCAAAGGTCAAATCCCACTTCTCTAATATCGCCTCAACCTCTTTTTCGTGCCCTTTTTTGATAATGGCAAGCATCCGTTCTTGGCTCTCACTTAACAGGATTTCCCAATCCTTCATGTCTTGCTGGCGCAATGGAACTTTATCTAAATCGATAGTCATGCCTGTTTCACTCTTCGCACTCATTTCGCAAGTTGAACAAGTAATACCTGCAGCCCCCATATCTTGTAATCCAACGATTGCATCTGTTTCTAGCAACTCCATAGTCGCCTCAAGAATCAACTTCTCCCAAAAAGGATCGCCTACTTGAACCGCTGGCAAATCATCCATAGCATCTTCGCCAATATCTTTACTGGCAAAAGCTGCACCAGCAATACCGTCTTTACCGGTTGATGAACCGAATATATACACGGGGTTGCCGTTTCCTTCTGCAATCGCACTCACCGTTTTGCCTACTTCAACAATCCCAACACTCATTGCATTCACCAAAATATTCGTTTCGTAGCAGTCGTCGAAGTATACTTCACCACCAACCGTAGGAATACCAAATGAATTACCGTAATCGCCAATACCTTTTACTACGCCTTTAGTTAACCACTTAGTACGATCCGTATTGATGTTACCAAATCGAAGTGAATTCAACTGTGCAATTGGACGAGCACCCATCGAAAAGATGTCTCGGTTAATTCCACCTACACCAGTTGCCGCACCTTGGTACGGTTCTATTGCTGACGGATGGTTGTGACTTTCTATTTTGAAACAACACGCCAAACCTTCTCCAATATCCACCAATCCAGCATTTTCCTCTCCTGCTTCGGCCAACATCATTGGTCCTTCTTTAGGAAGTTTTTTTAACCAGGTGATAGAATTTTTGTAGGAACAATGTTCACTCCACATCACAGAATAGACGCTCAATTCAGTAAAATTTGGAGTACGCCCCAAAATTTCTTTTATGTGATCAAATTCTTCTGCTCTTAAGCCTAATTCAACGGCTGTGTCTACAGTTACTTCTTGCATGTTTGCTGATTGTTTTGCAGGGCAAAATTAACTATTGCCGTAACAAAAAAAGACTTCAAGATACGATTTGGGGAAAACATTTTACAGGCACCGAATCCCACTCAAAAAAGAGATGAAATTTCATCTTGTTTTTAACAATTGGTTAAAACTATCTTTGCCGTCCTTTAAAAGAACTAGGCAATGATTATTGGAGTACCTAAAGAGATTAAAAACAACGAGAACAGAGTAGCCTTAACACCTGCTGGTGTTAGAGAAATGGTGAAGAGAAACCACACCGTGTATGTTCAATCTACAGCAGGAAATGGCAGTGGGTTTATTGACGAAGAATACATTGAAGCAGGCGCGAGCATCCTCCCAACTATTGAGGATACTTATGCTATTGCAGAAATGATTATGAAGGTTAAAGAACCTATCGAATCTGAATATTCGTTAATTAAGAAAGACCAACTTGTTTTCACATATTTCCACTTTGCAAGTTATAAGCCGTTAACGCATGCTATGATTGATAGCGGTAGTATTTGTTTAGCTTACGAAACTGTTGAAGACGCAGATAGAAGTCTTCCATTGCTTGTACCTATGAGTGAAGTAGCTGGTAGAATGGCAACACAAGAAGGTGCAAAGTATCTTGAAAAACCAATGGGTGGACGTGGCATTCTCTTAGGAGGTGTTCCAGGCGTTCAGCCAGCAAAAGTACTTGTACTTGGTGGTGGTGTTGTTGGAACTCAGGCGGCTAAAATGGCTGCAGGACTAGGTGCCGATGTAACCATCATGGATATAAGTCTTCCTCGATTACGCTACCTGGATGACGTAATGCCAGCAAACGTAAGAACGATGATGTCAAACGAGCACAACATCATGAAGATGATTCAAACGCATGACCTAATTATTGGTGCTGTATTGATCCCAGGTGCTAAAGCTCCACACCTCATTACAAGAGACATGTTAAAAACAATGAGACCAGGAACGGTACTTGTTGATGTAGCTGTTGACCAAGGTGGTTGTATTGAAACGTGTAAACCAACAACGCACGAAGACCCAACATTTGTTATCGACGAGGTTATGCATTATTGCGTTGCAAATATGCCAGGAGCTGTGCCTTACACATCGACATTGGCTCTTACCAACGCCACTTTACCGTATGCCATTCAATTGGCCAACAAAGGCTGGAAACAAGCCTGTAGAGACAATAACGAACTCAAACTAGGACTAAATGTAATAGACGGCAAAGTATGTTACAAAGGTGTTGCAGATGCATTTGACCTTGACTATACTCCTGTTGACGAGTTTCTGAAATAGTCGTTACCTTTTTGGAATTAAATTACAAACGATACGGCGACTCAGGAGAGCACGTTGTAATTGTTCACGGCTTATTTGGCATGCTGGATAATTGGCACAATATGGCCAAAAAACTAGCTGAACATTTTCAAGTCTTGTCGATTGATGTGCGAAACCATGGTGGCTCACCTCATCATGAGGACATGTCGTACGAAGCGATATGTGAAGACATACACCTTCTTCTGGACACCCTTGAAATATCTTCGGCGCATTTCATTGGTCACTCGATGGGTGGCAAAGCCGTTATGAAATTGGCTGATTTATTTCCAGAAATTGTAGACAAACTTTGTGTTGTAGACATTGCTCCCAAACGGTATAAACCTGGACACACTGAGATTTTTGAGGCAATGTTAACGCTGCCCGTATCTGAATTATCTTCAAGATCAGAAGCCGAAGAAAAAATTTCCGTCAAGATTAAAGACAAAGGCATTAGACTCTTTATCCTTAAAAACCTGGATCGAGTTAAAGAAGGTGGCTACCGTTGGAAAATTGGTCTGGCCCAAATTCATGCGAATTACGATGCAATCATTGGGGGTGTTTCATTGTCTTGGCCTTTCTCGAACGACACACTTTTTGTACGAGGTGAAAAATCTAATTACATCACAGAGCAAGACGAAGTTGACATAGTAGACCTTTTCCCAAATGCCACATTCGAAACAATTCCGGATGCTGGTCATTGGGTTCATGCCGACAGCCCAGAATTATTTCACCAAGTATTGCTTCGATTTCTACTTTAAATTTGGGTATTGCATTTGCCCAAATTAATTCCCTTTTCTTCATAGGTTTTCATAGATTTGATTCCATTTTAATAAAGCGGTCTCCTCATCATGGCGAAATCATCAAAAAAGAAAATCTCAACGCCTTCTGCACCTTGTTCGGTAATAATTACCGGAATAAATTCAGAAGCCTTAAAAACTGCTGCAACGGAAGCGCTTAACGAGATTCAAAGTAAAATATCCAACGCGTCTGTGTTAATGACCGGCAAAGCCGCGACAGCGTATAATGAGGTTTCGCAACACATCGAAGAAGGCCCCAGTGCAGAGGTTGTTGTTTGTCCGGAGTCGTCTATCTCGTTACTCCCAGCCGCTATTCAAAGTTTACGACATAAAAAACCAACACCAGGGAGCGTTTTACTGCCCGATTTTGCTCAAGGAAAAAACAAACGTTCATTGCTTCAACTCTTAGGGAATTTTTGGTCGAAGCTGTTTGGCATCGTTGAAGTAAATGGTGTTGAAAGCGGCATTGTCATTCTAAATAAAACAGACATCGTGAGTCGTAATCTATTCACGAATGCTGATGGCGTTATGGACAATAGTGGTTACAAGCTTGCCAATTGGGCTGTTTTAAACGGCATGGAGGCTTCATCCACAAATCTACCGACTACAACCGCCAAAGATATCTCTCACTCATATTCCAAATCCGTTTTATCAAGCATTGGTAGTCGCTGGAAGTGGTTTGTAACTTCACCGTTAAAAGAATTTTCTTTAAGTAACCTTAAACAGGGAAATTCAAGTACCTATAGACTTCTCTTTAGCGCTTTGTGTTTGTTTAGTTTGGTTTTACTCCCAATGATTAGTTTCGATTTCGGAACCACTTGGGACGAACCGGAAGACAGAAAATATTTTACGGAGGTCATCTCCTATTTTCAGACAGGCGGAGAAGATACACGCGCGTTGGATGAAAGCAGAAAGCTACACGACCACTTAGTCAATTACGGCCCCTTTGTAAATCTAACGTGTGCTTTTGTAGAAGAATACCTTTCACCGTTTGACACGTACGAAACCCGGCACTTGGTATTGAGTTTGTTTGCCCTTGTTGGATTGCTGTTTACCGGATTATTAGCCAGAAAAATAGGCAGTTGGCGAACCGGCGTTATAGCCTTAATAATTTTGCTGGTGACACCAGCGTTTTTAGGCCATTCGGCCAACAATCAAAAAGATTTACCCTTTCTCGCATTTTATATCGCGAGTATATTTTACATCGTCAGGTTCGTACAAGAATTGCCGAGAGTCAAAACCAAAACATTGGTTATGACTGGACTAACAATGGGCATATTGTTTAGTATCCGGGCAGGGGGACTTATTGTTTTTGCCTACCTCGTTTTATTTGCCGGACTGAGATATTTATGGGCCATAAAGCAAAAAGAAGTAAACCTTGGCGCACAGTTCAGACAGTACATTTTGAATGGCTTTTTTGTAATGGGTTTAGCCTATTTTATTGGTGTTATTCTTTGGCCAGCGGCACTGCAAGACCCGTTCGGACATCCACTAGAAGCGCTTAGTAATTTCGAGAAATTTAGCTTGGTACATGTGTATGAAATATTTGAAGGTGCACGCTACTACATGAAAGATTATCCATGGTACTACGCGCCGAAAATGATGCTCATCACGTTACCACTATTTGTACTTATAGGGTTGGTCATGCTTGTGATTGGGTTTAAATGGCAACGCAAACACTACAATGTGATCATGCTGTCCATGGTGGTTTTCACTTTAGTATTCCCATTGGGATACATCATTTATAAAGATTCTGCGCTCTACAATTCGTGGAGGCACGTCCTGTTTGTATTACCCAGTGTGGTGGTTCTTTCAGCAGTCGGATGGGATACCATTATGCAGATTAAGCAAAAGATCGTTCAACTTGCCACACCTGTTGTTTTAATCATACTTGTTGGCGTAACAGGCATGTGGGTGATTCAAAATCATCCATATGAGTATATGTATTACAATCAGTTGGCTGGAGGCGTAGAGGGCGCATATGGAAACTACGAGCTAGATTATTGGTGTCAAACACCAAAACAAGCCATTAAATGGATTCATGAGAATGAAGAGTTGCCAGCAGGCAAAACAAAAATCATCTCTAACAACGAGTTGTTTAGTATCCAATACTATTCTGACAAGTATCAAGAAGGTGGTGAAGAGCTGCGAGAATATAGTCGGCAGTTAGAAGTATTAAACGATGAAATAGATCGTTTGAATCACTACAAAAAGGAAAAAATAATCACCGAAGCTGAGCACAAATCTGAAGTGGATGTATTGGTGCTTGAACGCAACCCGTTAAAAGTTATGGTTGACTCCTTACGAAAAGCGAGTATCCTTTGGAGTCGTGAATTAAATTGGAATAAAGACGATTGGGATTATGCGATTTGGACAAATCGAACCCTATCCCCAACTGCTTTACGCAAGGGTTATTTCCCACCAAAAGGAACGATTCACGAAATTAAGGTGGATGGCGTGACGGTGTGTGCGGTAGTAAAACGTGAAAACAAAAACATCTATCTGGCGAATCAAAAACTTAAAACAAGAAATTACGCTGAGGCAGAGGCATTACTTGAAAACTATATTGAATATGACCCATTAGAGGAGGAAGCGTATCGCACATTAGGGTATACCCATCTTATTCAAGGTAGAAACGAACAAGCAATCGACTGGTGCATGAAGAGTTTAGAAATTTGTCCTGAAAGTTATTTCAGTCATCATTTTATTGGAATCGCCTACTTGCAACCTGTTCAAATGCAAAAAGCGGGTATTAATAAAATTGCAAACTTGGACTCAGCTGATAGACATTTTAAATCATCTGCTAAATATAAACCAAACTTTAGCTCGGCTTATGACGGCCAAGGTGATGTGGCTATGGCCCGAGGAAACACGCAGCAAGCACTTAAGATGTATAAACTGGCGCTTCAATACGGAGGCAACAACCCACAGTTTTTCTTTAAAGCTGGGAACGCTTATCTCCAGCTTAACGACCTGAATAATGCTGGCAATTACTTCAATGCAGCTATTCAGGCCAATAAAAACTTTGCACAAGCGTATTATGGCATGTACCAAGTGTACTTAAAAGCTGGGAATGAGGCCGAAGCCAACAAATATTTACAGCAATACCAGCAAACAATCGGGAGGTAGCGTCTGTTAATTAGGAGGTGAGAGTCAAATAATGACATTCATATAATTTTTGTTCGCTAAAGATTCCCGATTTTTGGGAAAATACGGAGAACATCATTGTCTTACGTATAGCTTTACATTGAAACGAGTAGTCTTCTTCGCGATAACTTATCTGACTTGCTTAGCTGCAAGTGCAACCCATATTGTTGGTGGTGATTTCTATTACGAACAAAATACAAACGGCACATATGATGTAACCTTAAAGCTTTATATGGATTGTGAAAATGGCAATCCAAGGGCCATAGCTGGTGACGCCACAGCATATGTAAGCATCTGGAACGCATCTACCAACACGCGGGTGCGAACAGAAATATTTTCGCGCACGGGTCCTAAATATTTGGATGAGGTGTTTTACAAATGTCTTGTCCCCCCAAGGGACGTCTGCGTTTCGGAGTATGTTTATACCAAAACATTAGCTTTAAATCCTGGAAAAGACGGGTTAATATTAGCCTTCCAACGTTGCTGTCGCAACAACACAATCAACAATATAGTTTCGCCAGAAAGTACAGGAGCTACATATTGGGTCAAGATCCCTGGCACAGATTTGGTGTCAAAGAATTCAAGTCCCATTTTCAAAGAACTTCCTCCAAACTATTTGTGTACGGATGCGCCGTTGAAGTTTGACCATTCAGCAACTGATGCGGATGGTGACTCTTTGGTTTATGAACTTTACACACCATTTAAAGGAGCAACACGAGACCAACCTCGACCTGACGGTAATGTAGGTTTGGGAGGCAATTTTAAGCCCCCTCCGTTTGACAATCTGATTTGGGGTAATTCCTTCAACAACGTTAATCAAGTTACTGGCGACCCGAGAATGGAGATTAATAGACTAACAGGCGAGCTGACCCTAACGCCCAACGTAGTAGGACAGTATGTCATTGGCATTAAAGTGTTGGAATATCGAGATGGTGAGCTTATCGGAGAAACATTGAGGGATTACCAATTTAACGTTAGGAACTGTCAAACCACTTTGGTTAGTAACTTCCAAATTAGCGCCGGTTCATCTGCATTGGTTTATTCCTGTACAGACACCGTAGACTTTGTGAATAAAAGTCAAAAAGCCGCACGTTATTTCTGGACTTTCGGCGATCCTACTACAAGCCAAGACACTTCTTCTGAGACCAACCCACGATGGGTTTATCCAGGCAATGGTGAGTATTTAGTAACCCTCAAGGCGTGGAACGAAGTATGCGAAGACGAATACAAGTTCATCGTTCGTATCAAATCGAATATCCAAGTGGACCTAGGCCCAGACTTGTTCTTTTGTGAAGAAGTTGATCGCTTTCTTTCACCTCGTGTTTTCGATGCAACAAAGATTTCTTGGAATACAGGTCAGTTCTCGACATCAATTCGCGCTCAAGACACCGGAAAATATATCGCAACGGTTTTTTATGGAGCCTGCTCTGGAAGTGATTCGGTAAGTCTTTTTGTGGATCCAGTTGAAATGGACCTCACCTTAGACAGTTTGTTCTGCACAGAAGAAGAAGTTGACCTGACCTTAGATGCCGGCATCTCTGGTCCTGATATCACATACCGATGGAGTACAGGGTTTTCCGACACGTCCAGAACGTTGTATGTCGACAAACCAGGCAACTATTGGGTACGTGTTCAAAACAAACATTGCCGGGCCGTAGATTCGACCAAAATAACGATCGCTAAACCTGAAATTGGAGATTATTTCTTCGTCTGCAACGAGTTTCAAAAAGAAATTGACCCTGGAGATTATGAAGGCGCTTCCTACCTGTGGAGCAACGGCGCAACAACACGTAACGTTGTCATAACTACGCCTGGAGAACACTGGGTTCGCGTTACCTATAAGCACTGCGTTACCAGTGATACCATCTTTATTGAAAACCCGGTGATAGACCTTGAACTGGGTCCTGATTCAAACTACTGTGATGATTTATATCGCACGTTTAACGCCCCGGCCAACATGGTGTCTTATTTATGGCATGATGGTTCTACAGGTCCATCTTTTAATACCACCGATCCTGGCACCTTTTTCGTTTATGTGGTAGATACCAATGGTTGTGACAAATCTGACACAATTCGTTTAACAAAATCCAACTCCCCTCAGTTTAATATTGGCCCTGACACGACACTTTGTTTACGCAGTTTTATCACCTATGGCGTCCCTGATGATTATGCCATATACGAATGGAACACAGGCGATAATGGCCCTTCGGTCGATGCTTCCGATTCAGGATACTACATATTAAAAGTCATTGATGCGTTCGGCTGTAGCGGATATGATACTGCACGGGTTGATGTGGACCCCAATGCGCTCCCAAATGTGCTCCATATACCCAATGCGTTTAGCCCGAACGGAGATGGTCTAAATGAGTTGTTTCCATTTAAAGATTTAATCCCTCAACCCGAGTACGCGGTTAAGGTATATAATTTATGGGGCGAAAAAATATTTGATTCTGATGAATCTGGCGTTCAATCTTGGGACGCTATGTATAATGGCAAAAAAGTGGAAGCCGACACCTACATTTATACGGTGCGTTATAGATCTTGTGATGGCCAACAAAAAAAGGTCAAAGGGTCGGTGAACGTCTGGGAATAAGCTTTATTGAATCAATTTTTCTTATACTTTTGTTTTTTAACCTAAAATAAAAGCCGCATGCCCATTCGAATGGTGGATGATCCCCAAAATCCGAAACGTAATCAAAATACAAATTCAAGAAGGTCAGGAGGGTTACCAAAAATCCTACTGCTTTTTATTCCGCAGCTATTAAAATTCTTGGTCAAAAAACCTAAGGTGTTGATTCCTCTACTTTTGATTGTAGGCGGACTCTACTTCTTTACAGACATATTTAAAGGTGGCTCACCGGTTGTTAGCCCTGATAGTGAAGAATATTCTGAACTATCAACTGGCTTAAACATGAGTCAGGAGATGTACGATAAAAGTAACATCTACGAACCACTTGTTGCCGGGTATAAAAACCAACTTCCAAGCCGAGTGAGTCTAGAAAAATATTGCCCGCCAAGACTAAACCAAGGCGCACAAGGGTCGTGTGTTGGTTGGAGTAGTTCTTATGCGGCACGAACGATTCAACAGAGTGTTGCTACAGGGAAATCACCAAAGGAAGTAGCCTTCAGTCCGTCTTCCCTGTACAATCAAATTAAATTACCAAACTGCCAAGGTGCATACATACATGACGCAATGGAAGTCATGCAGAAGCGAGGCGTTTTGCCATTTAATGAATTTAAATACAACCAATACGATTGCGATCGCACACCTTCAAACACACAAATGTCGAGAGCCTCACAATATCGTACACGTGGCTTTGAACGACTATGGGAAAATGAAGGCGGAACCGATATACTTGCGATTAAACAGAATATAGCCCAAGGTGCACCCGTTGTTGTGGGCATGCTGGTTGGCGGTAGTTTTATGAATGCTATGCAAGGTCGTAAAATGTGGAAACCGACTGCGTCAGATAGAAGGATGCAAGGCTTTGGTGGCCACGCAATGTGTGTTATGGGTTACGACGACAACCTAAAAGGTGGTGCGCTACAAATCATGAATAGTTGGGGAGAGAGATGGGGTGATCGAGGCTTTTGTTGGATTACCTATAGCGACTTCGAATATTTCACCAAGGAGGCTTATGGCTTGCACCCAATGGGGATTGCAAAAAACCAAGACCCAAATAAACTCTCCATAGACTTTGGATTGGTGGATAACCAATCAATGAAAAACATCGCTTTAACGCAGGTCGGCTACAATGTTTTTCGGTCTAATCAAACGGTGCAAAAAGGAACACGATTTAAAATCGAGGTTACCAATTCCATTGAGTGTTACACGTATGTTTTGGGTGAAGAAACTGACGGAAGTAGTTATGTCCTTTTCCCATATACCGACAAACACTCCCCATATTGTGGTATAACCGGAACAAGGTTATTTCCTCGAACGCAATCATTGATGGCAGATGAACTAGGCACCAGAGATCGCATGGCGGTTGTGATTAGCAAAGTACCCATCGATGTTAAAGCGTTAAACCAAGCGATGAATTCGGCTCCTGGAACGTATGATCAAAAACTTAATGCTGTAATCGGCCAATATACCGTGCCAAATGTTGCATTTAAAAGCGGTGATGTTATTCATTTTGATGCAGAGATTAAAGACAAAAAAACAGTAGCTATGGTCGTTGAACTTCAAAAACGCTAATGCCAAAGAAGAACTCAATTGGCGCAGTGCTTCTAATAATCGGGTTGTTCCTTTCTGGTAGTTTGTATCTAACGCTCTGGATGATTAAACCCTCCGGCCTGTTTGTTGACTTTACCATTGAGTTGCACGACACGTACCTAACGCTTCACCCGCTCTTTATTCTTGTAGGAGTATTCTCTGTTTCGAGCAATTTGTTTTTAATAGGGTTACAGCTGGTCAAACGATTTAGATATGTCAATTGGAATTGGGGACATATCTTTTGCTTAACCATTTTGGGTGGTTTTGTATTTTACGGCCGTGAAGTGTTGCGATTTGGGTTAGCGTTCATTGGTCGACGTATGGACATTCCAGGTCAAGAATGGACACTAAATGACAGCATTACGTACAGTGCCGGTAGATGGGAAAAATTAGGTCAAAAGGTACCTGAAACTTTGCTTGTTGTGACCGCCATCCTAACCCTATTTCTTATCGTCTATACGATAATGTTAAACCGAAACAACAAATCTTTGGGTTGACATTATTTCAACAGGTTCAGTTTGTTCATTAACGTTTGACGGTTGTTACGGCTGATTGGTATCAGTTTGCCATTAATTACGAGAGACGAATCATCTATATCACGAATCCAATTTATATTAACGATATAAGATCTGTGCACTCGAATAAAATCATCGTTGCCAATTTTTTCTTCAATTGCTGCTAATGTTGTTTTCACAACATACCTTTTACCGTTTACCTGGAATCCTGCATAATCACCAAGAGCTTCAATCCACTCAATAGATTCAAGTTTTAAGTTAACAAGCTTAGCGTCTACTTTTACAAAAATGGAGTCGACCTTATTTTTAGGTTGACTTTCATTAATTCGATCTAACTTTTCTAAAGCACCAAGAACGGCTTGCAGTGTAACCGGTTTTAATATAAAATCTACCGCTTCTATTTCAAAAGCTCCAAAAGCAAAATCCTTTTTGCTAGTAGTTATAATAATCTTTGGTGGTGTTTGCAGTATCTTAACAAATTCAATTCCAGATATCTCTGGCATTTCGACATCCAAAAAAATCAAGTCAATTTCATCAAAATCAACTTGGTTTTTCGCTTCAAGAGGGTTCTCAAAATGGCCAATACAATTAAGCCTATCGATTTTTGAAATTATTTTTAATATCGATTTGGCAGCAAGTTCGTCATCCTCAAGTACTAAACAGCTTATTCCCACATGACAAAAATAGCGTAAATCTAATTGCCATTTACCGATGTATACACATATACCTGCATGGTATTGAGTATTGCCATAGTGGTATTTCTCTTTCATAACTTTGGTCGCAAGAAATTATTTCTAGGCGACGGTGGCTCTCTTTTTATTGGTTTTATCTTGGTCTGTTTTGGCCTGAAATTAATTAATAACGGACCGATCCAACATTCGGTCGATGGGCTTTCTCAAGTCGCCATCATATTGAGTATTTTTATTTTACCCGTTGTAGACTCGATACGTGTATACTGGGGTCGCATTAAGTCTGGCCGTTCACCTTTCAGAGCTGACAAATCACACATGCATCATTTAGTAATCAGTTTAAAATTGTCTCACAAATCAGCTTCCATTGCTATCATCGTTAGTGCATTAGTTTGTATGCTGCTCATTACCTATGGTTTGATGATTATGAATATGACGTCTATTGTACTTTTTATAGTACTAGCACTCACCATAATTAGCCAAATACTCTTGGCTCTCAATCGATTGGACGAATGGAAAACTAAAATCTCTAATTTAGAACACCGAGACTAACTCAAATAGGTTTCTAAATCTCTTAAAGCCGATAAAATTTGTCTTTCAATTTTGTCAAACAACTCATCAACTTTTTTTCTTTCGAAAGTTCCTTCACCCAAATCCTCAAGTACCTCCAGCGCTGTTGAGTCCATACCGCAAACCCGAAAAGAACTCTTGGCTTTATGCGCAGCTGTTCTAATTTTCGTGATGTCGTAGCCCATTTCCCTCAATAACTTAAGCCTATCAGGCATTACCTTCAACGCAGTACGAATCATCTCCTGCTCATAAACCACATCGCCCTCCGATAGCGTTTTTATATAAGATAGATCAATAACCTCTGGTTCTAACAAGGCCAAAATATGGCTTAAAGAGATCGGTTTTTCTATAATACGTTCACCTTCAATTAATGCTCCTGAAAGAAAATGTACATGCGTCTCATTCTTAAAATAATCTTTGAGGGATTTAAAATCAGCGTCCGGCAAATTGGCGTCACAAATGATAAGATCAAACGCGCTAAGATCAACACCTGCTACGTCAGAAAGGGATTCCTTGAAAGTGGTAGAAATATTTTGCTCAGTTCTTGTAATCCTTTGCCACCAAAGCAAATCTACTTCGTCGTCTTCAATGTACAGAACCTGCTTCATTATTTAATAGGGATGCTCGCTTAAGTTCCAATAATCCTTGATCGCTGTAAGCATTTTTTTGAAATCATCATAACCGACTGGCTTGATCATATAGCCCGAGATCCCAAGTTTAAAAGTTTCTAATTTGTCGTTCTGGTCTTTTGAGGTAGTTAGAACAACAACCGGGATTTGACTCCAGGCCTCATTTTTCTTTAAATGCCCTAAAAACTCAATGCCATTCATTTTTGGCATATTGATATCCAAGAGTATAATTCCTGGTAAATCGTCACAGTTATTTAAATAATTCAATCCCTGCTCACCATTTTCCTGAACCACAAGTTCATTAGAAATATTTACTTGCTTCAATGCTCGTTGATTAGTCATTATATCAACAACATCATCTTCAAGCAAGAGAATCTTTTTGTTACTCAGCATTTCTATTTCTTTACTTTTGGGATGGTAAAATAAAACGTAGATCCTATGCCAACTTGAGACTCAACACCAATCGTTCCGCCATTTAGTTCTACTATCCTTTTTACAATACTAAGGCCAATTCCAGTACTTTCAAATTTGTCTTTTGACACCAGTGTCTGAAATATTTGAAATATTTTGTCAAAATACCGCTCTTCAATTCCCGCCCCATTGTCCGTTATGGAGAAAGTATAATAGCTGTCATCTTCACTAAAAGACACCTCAATTAATCCGTTTGGTTTGTCCAAAAATTTGATTGCATTGCTAATTAAATTTTGAAATACTTGTTGCAACCGAGTTCTATCATAAACCACATCTGGCATATTGGGTGAAACGGTTATTTGGCAAGCCTCTGGAACCCCAATTAACTCTAATGTCTCTTCCAGAAGTTCTGTGACTTTAACCGTACTCTTATCAACTTTTAATCGACCAATTTTCGAATAATTCAACACATCTTCAATTAGGGAATGCATCCGTCTTATCCTGTTTTTCAATAAAGTAAGGAGATCTTTCCCAGCGTCATCCAGGACTCCTTCATAATCTTGTATTAACCAGTCAGATAGGGATCCAATAGACCGAAGCGGTGCCTTTAAATCATGGGAAACGTTATACGCAAAATCTTTTAGTTCTTGGTTGACAACTTCCAATTCCTTCAATAGACCCTCTTTTTGTTGCTCAATTTCTTTTCTTTCTGAAATATCACGGACAAACGCGCTAAAAAATGTATTGTCATTTTGAATTACGGGCGTAATGGCTAATTCAATTGGAAACATCCTTTTTGTTTTATCTATGGCAGTAATTTCTATCCGTTGGTTTAATACAGGCCCTTCACCTGTTTTAAAATATCGTTTCATCCCAGCTTTATGGGCTTCTCTATATTCTTCAGGAATTATATAACCACTTAACTCATTTCCGATTACCTCTTCATAGGTATAACCAAAAATTCGTTCCGCATTTTTATTCCATTCAGTAATTTCCCCTTTCTGGTTCATTGTTATAACAGCGTCTAACGCTGTATCGATAACAAGCCGCAGTTTTTGCTCACTGTTCCTTTGCTCATTAATATTGAGCATTGTTCCTATAGTTCCAACAATCTCATTATCTGGATTTTTAAAAGCAGACGCAGTTATTCTCACCCAATAGATGTATCCTTCTTTATGCACTTGTTGTCGCTCGTATACCTCACTTACATCCTTTGTACGTTTAGACAAAATAATGTCTTTAACAAAGTCCTTTATACCAACTGGTTTAAATAGTTCATTAGCAATACTGTCTAACATTTCAGTTCGGGTAAAGCCTGTAATGTCTTTCATTGCTCTATTTACGTATGTTATTCGATCTTCCAAGTCAGTTACGATTATACCTTCTGACAAGCTGTTTGCTCCGAATCTAAAATATGATTCTCTCTCAAATAATCGATCCTCAACCCCTTGTCTCCTAATAATCTCTTTTAACAATAATTTGTGAGAAATACTGGCTTTAACCGATTCAATGAATTTAGAAAACAATGTATTCAGTTGTGACATTTCACGTTTACCAAATGGGTCACTTGCAGGGTTTTGAACTAAAAAAACAAATAACTCATCTTCAAAATACCCATAAGTTGGTTTGGAATCAAATCGTTCAAGTTCTTTGTAATTACTAACTTTAATATTAAAAATCTCTCCAGAAGGCTTCGACAGAAGGTCTTTGTACAGTTTGGTTTCAGTAAGGATTTTGGCCTCTTTTAAAACACTTTTTTTAGGGAACGACGACTGAAGCATCAAGCATTCGTCCGTTTTATGCCAGATTCCTATGTAGTTTAAGTCTTTTCTCTGAACCAAACTCCGAAAGAAAGTTTGGCAATTTTTTTCTAACTCAAGGCTCGTTCCAATTGACAGAGACAATTCATAGACATCTGCCAACTCAGCCATTGTATAGGATTCTTCACTTTTCATTTATCACTATTGATAGGATTGTTATTGTAAAGTTCTAGTCTTCCATCATCATACATCGATATTTCGCCCGTAGACAAAACAACTACATCGGAGTTGTTACTAGATAGAACAACCTCAACTTGCTTAACGTTTGCACAATACATATTTAAATATCAACCTTGTAACTCTGACCAAGATGAGGAATTTCCACTTGTTGAAATTTATTTTCCTTCAACGCGGTTTCAAACAATTCTTGTCGGTCAACATCACCATGAACCAAAAATATTTTTTTCAATTTGTGGCGATTTAGATTATCCAAATAATCCAACATTTCTTGTTGATCTCCATGTGCGCTAAACGAGTCTAACACTTTTACTTCGGCATTGACTTTATAGTGCGTTCCATATATTCTCACTTCATCAGCTCCATTTCTTATCCTGCCACCCAAGGTTCCAGGAGAACAGTAACCAACCACTAGGATCGTATTTCGGCTATCCTCGATATTGTTTGCCAAATGGTGCTTTACACGTCCTGCACTCATCATCCCACTTGCACTAATCACAATTGCAGGTCCTTTCATCCCATTAATGGCTTTTGATTGTTCTACGCTTCGTACATACTTCAATCCGTTAAATCCAAATGGATTTGGATCTCTGCTCATGTAATCCAAAATATTATCATCGAAACATTCTGGGTGCATGGTAAAAATGTCTGTTGCATTTACGGCTAGTGGACTATCAACATATACCGGAATTCGAGGAAGTTTCTTTTCCGTTTCCAATTGGTCAAGCATAAACACGATCTCTTGAGTCCTTCCAACGCTAAACGCAGGTATAATCAACTTACCTTTCTTTTCGACACAGGTATGTTTTATTACATCTAAGAGTTCTTGTTTATTGTCTGGCATTCCACCATGCGCCTTACCCCCGTAGGTCGACTCACATATGAGGTAATCAAGGTCATCCATTGGAACGGGATTTCTTAATATCGGTCGATCAGGTCGGCCAATGTCTCCTGTAAATCCAAGATAATTGTAGTATCCGTCTTCTTTCTTAATTCTCAGTGTAACACTGGCACTCCCTAAAATATGGCCACTATCACGAAAACGAACTGATATGGTATCGTTTACTGAATACCATCGATTATATCCAATACCAACAAACTGGTCCATGCAGTTTCGTGCATCTTCAATCGTATACAAGGCTTTCACCGGTTTAAGACCCAGTCGTTCCTTTCGTCTATTCAGATAGACAACATCTTTCTCTTGAATATAGGCACTGTCCATTAGCATAATAGATGCTAAATCACGCGTTGCACTGGTGCAAATGATATCACCCTTGTATCCGTCTTTAGATAGCTTAGGAATACGCCCGCTATGATCAATGTGGGCATGGCTTAAAATCATGTAGTCAATCTCTTCTGGGTTAAAACCCCACTCACGATTGAAATTTTCGTACTTCTCTTCGTTGCCTTGATAAAGCCCGCAATCGAGCAAAATCTTTGTCCCGTCATCCAGCGTCACCAAATGACTACTCCCTGTTACCGTTTGTGCCGCCCCACAGAATTTGATTTTTGCCATAATAAATTGTTCTTACAAGGATAACAAAAAAAAGAGGCTGCCAACAGCAACCTCTTTCAAAATCTTATGTTTTACTGCGTTTACTTGATGCGAACTGCATATGATTCTTCATCACCATCTTCAGTTATTCCATCTATAAGAATCGAACCTGTCTTCCCTTCGAGTACCTTCATAACATCCTTCGTTGTATACACACGTTGCTTGTCTATCATGGTAATAACAAACCCTTCTGGAATTCCTTTGTCTTTAAGTGGTCCTTTCCCGATTGATTTTATTCTTACGCCGTTTCTAACCTTTAATTCCATCTTTTCTGTATGCCCAAGGTTTTCAAACTTTCCACCCAGTGCAGAAGCTTCTTCTCTTACCGTTTCTGTAGATATTTCCTTTTTGCCATCTTTACTCAACAGTTTTACCGTTTTTTCAATCTGCTTCCCGTCTCGAAGCAAGGTAACTGTAACGTCGTCGCCAGGGTGATATTTGCTTATTTCCTCCTGCAATTCAGATGCCTTGTTCACCTCTTCACCATCAATTCGAATAATGATGTCTTCTTCTTTGACCCCAGCTTTCTCGGCTGCTCCACCATCTACGACTTCAGGAATAAATACACCTTTTATGTTCTCAATTCCCTTATCTGCAGCAAGGTCGGCAGTGATATCTTGAATTCTTACGCCCAATATGGCCCGTTTCACTTCACCATATTTACGCAAATCATCTAAAACCTTTTTAGCAATATTCACCGGTACGGCAAACGAATAACCGGCATAAGAACCCGTTTGCGAAGCAATTGCTGTGTTTATCCCAATAAGTTCCCCTTGTGTATTCACAAGTGCACCCCCACTGTTACCTGGATTAACCGCCGCATCCGTTTGGATGAAGTTTTCTATCGCATACTCACTATTCTGCCGTAACAAATTAATATTTCTTCCTTTGGCACTTACAATACCTGCGGTTACCGTGCTTGTAAGGTTAAAAGGATTTCCAACAGCGATTACCCATTCACCTACTTTTAAGTCATCCGAGTTACCAAAGCCCAAAAATGGCAGTTCCTTTTCTTCAATCTTCAGTAAGGCTAAATCCGTTTCTGGATCTCTTCCTACCAATTCTGCATCATAGCTTCTTTTGTCGTTCAGAATTACTTCAATTTTACTTGCATTTTCAATTACATGGTTGTTGGTTACGATGTAGCCATTATCCATGATTATCACGCCTGAACCGGAGCCTTGACGTGGTTGATTGTTTTTAAACCTAGGGTCGTTAAAAAATCCGAATGGATCAAACATTTCACCCATCTCGCCATAGGATTGAGATTGAATCTCTGTTTTAATGTGGACAACCGTTGGTGTAGCATGTTCTGACACTGCGACAAAATTTGTCCCAGGTTGGTCGGCTATTTTCTCCTGATTGGTGAATTGTACTTTTTGCTGTTCTTCAAAACTTTGTGGCTTCGATTTTTGGCTAAAAAATGCTTGATTTAGCCCTAAAGCCATTGCTCCTCCCACTATAGCGATAAGTAAAACGCCTAAAACTTTCTTAATTTTCATAATATTTTCCGTTATCAACACATACAAAATTAGTCGTCTAACCAATTTGTGTCATAAATTTAGATATTTGTAACGTTCAAAAAGACAAATTGCATCTTCCTCATTTACCTATTTCGATTAAACAATATTAACGTTCTACAAAATGCTTCTAAATAAACGTTTTTCTGATTCTCAACTTGTTGAGGAAATAAAAGCAGGAAACGAGGAAGCGTTGGTGTCAATGCAAAAATCGTATTACGCTATGGTAAAGAGCTTTATTTTAAAAAACAACGGTACTGAAGATGAGATAGATGATGTTTTACAAGACAGCATTATTGCTGTTTGGCGTAACGTCAACAAACCACACTTCTCATTAACAGTAAAAATGAGTACCTATTTGATGGCGATAGTCAAAAATCTGTGGTACAAACAACTCAAAAAGAAAACGAGGTTTACGGTTGTAGACGAATCTTTGCAAGAGAAGATTACAGCTGATGACATTAAAACAGATCACTTAGATCATCGAATCATACATCAATTGGTTGCCGAATTAGACGAAACATGCATGAAGCTTCTTGGCTATTTCTATTTTGATGGATTCGACAACAAAACAATTGCACAAAAAATGGGCTTTGCCAATACCGATACGGTAAAGTCAAAGAAATACCAATGTTTTAAACGGTTACAGTCGTCGGTAACGACTAAATTTAACAAAGAAGATTTTTTCAATTAAATCATGGATAAGCAACAACATATTCACGAATTAATTGACCAATACCTCATGGGGGAATTGGTAGGACAAGAATTGGATAAATTTAAAATCCGATTAAAAGATGATCCTGCGTTTTTGAACCAAGTTCAAATACAAAAAGCGATTATAAATAGTGTTGAGATGGCACGTCGAGACGAACTAAAAGCAATCCTTGTTGACGCAAAAAAACCTAAAAAAGGTTTTATCATCCCTTTTGGAAGTAGGAGTTTAGCTGTTGCGGCAAGTATCTTATCCTTATTGGCATTCGGTTTAATCATTAAAACAATGTTACCACAAGGTGGTGAGGAATTATCACAAGCCGACAAAACCGAGCAAACCATCATTAACGAGCCTATAGAAAACCAAAAACCTGTATCTGACTCCACACAGGTAGTGGCCACTTTGGACGATGAAGATCAGGATTCGTTGTTTATTCCTCCTTCACCTGAAATTGCGCTGGCCGATGTTGTAGAAGATGATGAAACTGTGGATGATGCAAGCATATTAACAGCTGAATCGGATGACGTAGACTTTGCCGAGTTGAAAAAGAACGAAGACGAAATAGATGGTGATGAATTTAAAGCACAGCGTGACTCAATGCTTGGAAGCAAGAACGTTGTTTTGCTGGCTGTTGCTTACGAAACGCAAGCATCAGAGGCCACCACATCACAAGAGGTTAAAACTGCCAAAAAGGATGGCTTGTTCAATAGAAAAAGCAAAGAAAAATCAGATAAAAAAACCGAAGTAGCAGAAAGTGTTCCTGAAAAAACGTTAAAGACATCACCAAGCATTGGTATTCGTGTTGAGTTTTGGGAGAGCATTGTGAAATTCAAGGGATACAAATTTGACGGCAAAAAACTACTTTTATTCGACACACCTGTTTCAACTCAGGTTGGGTTAAAGTCATACGGTAATACAACCTTCCTAAACAAAGGAGGAACTTGGTACAAAATCGTTCCAAACAATAGCTTTAACCAAATGATACGTGTGTCTAACACAGAGATCCTTAAAGTTCTAAACGCCAAGTAGAAAGTGCAAATACAATTTGAAAAATACCAAGGCACTGGTAACGATTTTATCATGATCGACAATCGGCATGGAGAAATTGACGCTTATAGCTTGCCAATAACCGCCATGTGTGACAGAAAATTTGGTATTGGTGCAGATGGAGTTATTGTTATCGAGTTACACGACAGTGTAGATTTTAATATGATTTACTTCAACCCTGACGGAAGTCAGAGCTTCTGTGGTAATGGGAGTAGATGTGCGGTTGCTTTCGCTAGAAGTTTAGACCTCATTAATGGGGAAACCATCTTTCTATCAACCGACGGATTACATGAAGCGATTATATCAAACAACACTGTTGCATTAAAGATGCATGACGTCTCTGATATTAAAACGCATGGTAAGGCTTTTGAATTGAATACCGGTTCGCCTCATTACATTCAATTTGTTGATGACGTGTCAACAATTGAGGTTGTGGAGGAAGCAAGAAAAATAAGATACAACGACACGTACAAGGATGCTGGCATCAATGTGAATTTTGTTGAAAGAGAACAAAATGCATTAAAAATTCGGACCTACGAAAGAGGTGTAGAAAACGAAACGTTGAGCTGTGGCACAGGAGTTACAGCAGCCGTTTTAGCAGAAGCCTTCAACACCAACAAGACTGGCGAAAAAATGAGCACCGACGTAAAGGTTGAAGGTGGCGAACTGAAGGTTGAGTTTACCGCTAATCCTGATGGCTTTGCAGACATTTATCTGATTGGTCCAGCACAAAAAACTTTTGAAGGTCGAATAGAGATATAAAGACGCGTTGATTTTTATCTTTGCCCATGCATCGATTTGCCAAACTTTTTTGGGGCCTTGTTTCAACCGGGTTTATTATTCTATTTTTCGTTACCCAGAACGACCCATTCTTTGGAGATGCCATATCAACAATCTCACGAGCAAGCACTCATATTTATGATTCGGACTTTACGCAGATAGCCTATCCTGACAACTTAGATCCCGGTCATCCATTAACCTTTTCCATAATGCATGCTGGTCTTTGGAAAATATTTGGCAAACACCTTTGGGTCAGTCATTTATTTAACCTTGTTATCGGGTTCTTGATTTTGATTTTGTTTGTCCGTTGGGGGAAGAAATTAGGCTATGGCCACAAAACATATCTCGGTGCAGGATTACTGGCACTAACGCCGTTATTTATGTCGCAAGTGGTAAACCCAAATTTGCATTTACCACTAACACTATTTGCATTAGGATTGGTATATAGTTTACAATTTGGAAAAAAATGGCAGCAGGTTGTGTTCGCAAGTGCACTGCTTTTAACACACCTCCAAGGGCTGTATTATCTTACACCCATTTGGTTGTGGTGGTTCTTTAAAGCGCAATCTCTTTCCATACCCCAGCGGTTTAAATTGGCTACTCAAGTCTTACTCATCCCTTTTCTACTTTTTATAGCGTGGTTGATGTACCATCAATCTATTACGGGGTGGTATCTTAGTTCACCAGATTATGCTGGTCACAGAGGATTTCCTGGAATCAAACGTTTTATAGTTAACCTACTTATGGCTGATTGGCGTATCGTAGATTACGGACAAGTCGGGCTATGGTTGATTCCCGTACTAGCCATTTTCAGAAAAAGGATTGCATGGAAATGGGACCACCCTTTTTCACTGTTTATTGTTCTATTTCTTTTCAATGCGTTAGCCATTGGGTTTACCACTAAAACTGGCCCCATGCATAGATACTTGTTACCTTGTATTCCCTTTTTAATTATGGGTAACGTTTCGTGGTTATCACATTTCAAACCAAAAACAATTGGAATTGTATTTGCCCTTTTGGTTAGTGGGCATTTTTGGTTTTATCCAGGTAAAATTATGGGAGATGCGACGCTTTCGTATAGAAGTGTGTTCCCTCTGCTTGAAGAAGCCAAGGAAGATTTCTCCAATTCAACGTTTTATTCCTACGCTCCCCTTGGAAACCCAGGTCGTCACACCAAACTAAACGATGAAAGTCAAGACTACAAGCTACTTTATGACCAGGACATCAAAAATGCTCCTTTGGTTTTGTTTAGTAATATCAGTGGTGATTTTAGCCCCCAAGACATGAAACACTTGCAACAATGGCCTTCAAAAACCTATCAACGTGGGTACGTGTATGTTCAGATTTTTAGCAATCCAAGTATGGTATCAAACCCCATTAAAGGACCTAAAAGGCAACCAAGTGCTTTCGAGCAATGGTTCATCCAATTAAAAAATACCATAAAAGGCACTGATGGCGTTTAATATAATAGTGGCACGTGATTTGATATATCATAGGTAAGATGAAGAAAATCCTATTCTCTTTTTTGTTTACACTAACTGTTTTGGTTGCCTTAGGTCAAACCGACTCGGTTAAAACTAAATCGGTTGACAAACTGGGGTTAGACTCTATTGAAGTGGTACGCATAATTGTTGATTCTGTCAGTGGCGACACCTTAATGTTTTACCGTTTTGAAGAGCTGGTGATGAAAGATTTCACAACTCCCGAACAACGCAAGGAATACAGAAAATTAAAGTATAACGTTAAAAAAGTAATGCCTTATGCCAAACTTGCTGCCTTCCGATTACAAATGATGGAAGACAACTTGCATCTTATTAGCGATCCAAAAGCAAAGGAGAAATACATTAAGGAAACTGAAAAGTCTTTAAAGAACGAGTTCATTGAAACCATGAAGAATTTCAGCAGATCGCAAGGCATATTGCTCATAAAACTAATTCATCGTGAAACTGGTAAAACAACACACGAACTGCTTAAAGGGTATAGAGGTAGTATTGAAACTTTCTACTGGAGTGCATTTGCAAAATTATACGACGCTAGTCTCAAAGAGGAGTACGACCCCATTGTGGACTACCAGTTAGACATGATAATAAAGGCGTACGAATTGGAATAGAAAAACGCTAGGAGAACAACCTAAAACGCTTGGTTAGGTTAGTTTGATTTCAAGAGAATTCATGGTTTATCATTGTTTCATAAACCAACAACCATGAAATTTTTCACATCACAATTTATTATAAAAACAACTGGCTTTATAGTATTGCTAGCCTGTTCTTCATTACCGACGCTAGCCCAAGGACCTAGCTCAATTGGCTATAGCTTGTCTAGCTGTTTTCACACGTTAACTCCAAACAATACCGGAAAAACATTAAACGTCCTTAATCTCGGTGAGTTTCATTTCGATTATACCTCAAATGCAGGCGCTCAACCAGATTTTATCCGAATTCGTCTCTATGATAACACAGGTGAATTCATTGGTTACGAATATGAGCATATGGGCTTAGGTGATGACATATATAATGTCTCCCGGCATCCAGATTACGGCATGTTGGTAGCAGTGCATGGCTTAGACGTATGGAAAGAAAAATGGCTTGTCAATAAGAATGCCTTTATTTTCTCGGACTATGTCGGCTCTGTTGAAATCACAACGTACCATTGGACAGGTGATAAGGGTAGCCGCACACTTGACCCAAGTTTGTATCAATTAAAATTGAACTTTGTTTCACCCGATGAAGCTTTTGCTCCTAAGTCAAATAATGCGCCATGCCTCACTTTTGACAACTTTGATCTAGGCATCGATCACCCCCTAAACGGATTTTGCGGGAGATTCCGTTCACCGCAATTAACCCCCAGACGCCCAATCCCTGATGGCTCTGGATGGAACCCGAACAACAATTATGATGTTGTTTTTGGTCAGCACATTTCTATTCCACAACCTCAAACGGATAATGGTGTAAGCTGGTGTGATGATGAACGCACAAAGCAAAATGCTTCCCCAACCGCCCCAAACCCAGTGCCAAGTGGCTGTATAAATTTTGACTTAAAATATGAATTGGAGCCATGTGCTAATGCGAATGCAAACTGTCCAACGGTAGATATCATTAAAACTATTTCTGTTTGTTGTACATGTGATGTAAGGCCCATTGGCCCAAGTAACTAATGCCTAAATTTGATATTATGAAAACCAAACTCACCATTTTGACATTAGTGCTCATATGCGCTTCTAGTTTCACGTATTGCCAAACATTTCGATACACCGATTTGGCTGTGCAGATTATTTCTCCAGAAAAAAACTCAACCATAAGCTCCCCAGTTGCACTCAACTACTCCTTTAGCATCACCAACTTAGGCCCGGACACTTTATTTCCGACAGACACATTGACCTACAACACCGGACACTCTTTTCAGTTTCGACCACCTGAAACAAAAATGCCCATTGGGAAAATCATCGCCCCTGGTGATTCCATCATTGTTTTCGACTCTATATCCATTAATTCAGGGAAATCGACTGAAAAATTTAGCTTGTTTTTTGTCGAAGTGCCAATGGCCTACGGTCCAGATAATGGTCACTTGCCTCTAGTTAATGAGTTTTCCGAAGACCGAAACAACAACCAAGCAAGTGTTGTGCTTAATCACATTGGCAATGCAAACACGCACAACTTATCAAAGCAGACACTGGCAATTTTCCCAAATCCATCAAAGGAAAATTATTTCTTCGTGCAAGGTGTAGACAATTTCAAATCGATCACCCTTCTTAATCCGCTTATGCAAGAAGTCCCATTGAAGTCTTTAAAACATGCTGCTGATATAGTTCGCGTTGACTATAACGATGTTACAGCTGGGTTATATGTCTTGCAAGTGGATTTTGGAACACATACGCTAAAACACAAAATAATTCTAGACTGATGAGACGATTACTCACTTGTGGGGTTGCTGTATTACTTATGCAAAATGTGTTTGGACAAGGAAGAATGTGCGACATAAGCGCTAACATATTCTCCCATAGCAATGGCCATAAATTCATAAGTAGAAGCAAAGAAGTCGTAAAAGTATCGCTAATTAACCTTGGCCCTGACTCCCTAAGAACAGGGGATAATTATAGCGTAAAGTTCGTTTTCGGAGGAGGAAATATTTTCCCAAAATTCAAGAAGGTCAATAGGCTGGTTGTACCAGGCGATAGCATCATTTTCATTGACACTTTAGACATAAATTACGTCGGCGATATCGACTCTTTTGATTTTTGCACCGACGTTTTAGTATATAACGGTGGCAGGGACAGCATAAAATTAGAGGTAGCCGACGGGCTATTAAACAATAGGTACTGCATTACTGCTGCACATAAACGGGTTACCACGTCGACTAGTAGAACAATGAATTACGATTCACTTTTTGTTTATCCCAACCCTGTTAAAGACAACCTGGTGCAGTTTGTTCACCTCGAACATTACTCACGACTAGAGCTTTATAACAGCAGCGCTCAACTCGTTAAGAAGCTACGTGTGTTACCCGGTGTCGAGGAAATATCATGGGATGTAAAAGACCTAAGACCAGGTTTGTATTTCTTACGTGCATACAACACCAGTGGTGTTTCAAGTAGGAAAATCATCATTCAATAGAGTTATACCATATCACGCGACGCTCACTTTCACTCATTTTTTTTCGTCAACTTTTATGAAGTAGCTTTGTTCTAACAACATGGCACATCAAAAACTAGATATTTTAGCATTCGCAGCACACCCAGATGATGCTGAACTTGCTTGCTCTGGCACACTTATCAAACATATTAAACAAGGTTTAAAAGTTGGAATTGTAGACTTAACTCAAGGTGACTTAGGTACAAGAGGTAGCATAGAAATACGCGAACAGGAAGCCGCTGCATCTTCAGCCATTATGGGTTTAACTGCACGTGAAAATTTAAAAATGGCGGATGGTTTCTTTACCGAGTCTGATGAAAACCTAAAGCGGATCATTTATGCCATTCGTAAATATCAACCTGAAGTAATTTTAGTAAATGCCATATCCGACAGGCACCCGGATCATGGAAGAGGTAGTCAAATTGTTTCTCGCGCAAACTTTTTGAGTGGCTTAGTACGCATCGAAACAAAAGATAATGGGGTGATTCAGATGCCTTGGAGACCAAAAAACATTTACCACTACATTCAATTTCGTTATATAAAACCTGATTTTGTGGTTGATATTTCAGATGAATGGGAAACAAAGTTAAAGTCAATTAAGGCGTTCAAAAGTCAATTTCATGACCCCAATTCCGACGAGCCAGAAACTCTTATTGCATCATCTAAATTTATCAAATATATCGAGGCCAGGGCTATAGAGTTTGGAGCTTCAATAGAGGTAGAATATGGAGAAGGTTTTACTGTTGAGAAACCTTTAGGCGTTGACAATCTAATCAGCTTAAAATAGCTTCGAGTTTACCAGGTTACGGTAAACACACTGCGTTCACGCATCTTTATACCATCCAGAGCTATGGCCTCAAAATCTGCGACATAAATTCCAGGCTGCACAATACCCCCGTTTGCGTCTAAACAGTCCCATACAAAATGGCTTGTCCCGGCTATAAGGTTGGTGTTTACAGGAAATGCGATTAACCGCCCAGCAAGATCATAAATGCGTAGATGTGCCACATTTTCTTTGGAAACAGTTACCGCAACAATTAACTGATCATTATACCCATCGAAGTTTGGACTTACCGGATCGGTTTGAATGGTCAACGTGTTTAAACTCGGTGTTCCTTTTACTATATGGGAATTTTCAAACCCAGGAGTACCGAAATTGTGGTGTTGCGAGGAACTTAACCAAGTTCTCTCTGAAAGCTGTGGTTGAAGTCTTTCTAAACTTACATCTTTCGTATCGCTGAGTAATGGGAAGTGCATGGCATCAGCGTACGAAAAACTATCGAGTACATCACCATATCTATTGGTTACTCCTATATTTCCAGTCTCGTTAACCAGCATTGGCAGCTTATCGGACTGGACGATATTCATAGCATTGACCTTGCAGTCTTTTAAACGTAAGCTATCCGTGCAGACCACTTTGTATGTGTCTTTCTGGAAAATTTGGCTTACCGTCTTAATTGGATAAAGCCGCTTCCAATGACCAGACGAATCTTTTACCGCCAAATTGAGCTCTTTAAAATCCAGCAGCCGCTCTGAAACATTGTACAACTCTACATACTCAACACAATGCTCGGAAACGTCGTACATGACTTCATTTAGTAAAACATCACCAAATGTTGGACTTTTCCCAATACCAAAAGGGACTATAATTTCCTCTGCTTCATTACCAAAACAATCTTGAATTCCACGCAACCCGATTGTGTATAGAACCCCAGTGTCCAATTTGTCTATAAATTTGACTTGCAGGCGATTGTTCTCAACTTCCGTACTTAACGTATCAGACAACTTTTCTAAGAAAGCTTCATTAATGACTACATCGCTAGAATGTATTGACTCATTAAAGGTTACAACCAATCCGTTTTTCTGAGCCTCCACATGGATAACTTCAGGTGACTTCCAGTCTTCCAATCTCGCTTTAACGGAATTCATCTGGCCAGGTGTTCCTCCGTTTCGATCCGCGCTAGACGTCCAATTTTCACTTTGTTTACAAGGTCGTGTTACATCAATCATTTCCAAACTCCAGCCACCCTCTTGCTTCCAAACAGGTTGATGCCAGCTTGAAGAATAGAATACTTCATGAATTGGGACTTTGGAAGGCCCTGTTAACCACAAACTATCACCTGTATTGTTTAAACCAATAAACTTGGAAACGCCTAAGACATTGTCTTGCCTGCTAAAGGCATTCGTGAACTTCGCATCACATAAAATTACCGTTGAATCGGGCCATAATACATATGTCGATAAAGAATTGGTTCGATTCCCATCTGCTAATTCCCAATCCAATAAGTCAAATGTTTTATTACTGCTGTTCGTTAATTCTAGGTATTCGTTTTCTGGAAGTCCGACGCTGGGAGAATAGTCTGCATAAATCTCCGAAATCACGACATCATGCCTCCCTACGGAATCAAAAAGGATATGATTAAACGGAATTTTTAGATCCTTTACTACATTTCCTGAAGAATCAGACAAGTTTCCCACGTGTAAAACATAACTGCCTGTCTCAAATTTCTCACTAAAAAACAGTTTCATTGTATCATCTTTTACTATGATTTGAGAAGGATGTTTATTCCCAGAGACCAACTTAAAATTTGTTGTTTCTACGTTTTCATCCAATACAGGCTCATTGATATGTAGCTGCAAAATTGAGTCCTCCATCACTTCAATTAATTGTAGTTCTGGCGTGAGTGAGTCCTTCCTTGGTGGTCCGTAATACAAATTATCAAAGTAATGTTTGTTATGAAAGCTTTGCGTCGATTGTCGGACTGAAATGCCCATATAACCTTGAGCATGGTTCCACTTTAGATGTATACTATCTGCTAAAAAAACTTGAGTTTCTTTGTCATCGTAAAAAGCAATCACACCTAGCGAATCATCATTTACGGTGAACACCAAACGCCCTAACAATGAGTGTGTTATACCCGAAATGCTGGATGCCAAAATCCTTGACTGACCACTAGAAATCTCGTAAAATACAAGGGCGTCTTTGGTGTCGCCAATACGAACAAAGTACGCGTTTTGTGAGTCGTACAAACAACCAGAGGTTGACCAGAAATATACGTCGACGTAATTTGCCGAAGACGTTGATATGCCCAAATCCAATTCGATAGACCACTCTGCCGATGAGCGTTTTTGTATCGGTACGGATACACGAAATGTATCATGTATCGCTGAACTATTCGATCGAAGTTTTCCTGCTTCACGAACAAATTTAGTGGTATCACAACGCCAGAGGGTGTCATCAAAAATGCTGTCAGAATGGAAGCTAAAAAGGTGATTTGTTATCTGAGCTTGAGCGAAATAATTGGCATAGCAAAAAACTATACACAAGAGCATGCGTTTTACAGTATTCATTATCAAGTTTGGTTATCCCCCAAATTTAACGAACACGATTAAATAGGCATTATTTGATGTAATTTTGCCGACTTATAAAATTGGCAAAACAAGAAGACATATTTGAGCATGGCTCAATTGAGATAATAGGTGCTCGTGAACACAATTTACAAGACATCAATCTAATTATTCCAAGAGGTAAACTAGTCGTATTTACAGGCTTAAGCGGTAGCGGAAAATCATCTTTGGCTTTCGATACCATCTTCGCTGAAGGGCAACGAAGATATATGGACACCTTTTCTGCCTATGCTCGGCAGTTTATTGGAGATATGAAGCGACCTGACGTTGACAAGATTGAAGGGCTCAGTCCGGTAATTGCCATCGAACAAAAAACCGTGAGCAAAAACCCACGGTCAACGGTCGGAACGATAACGGAAATCTATGATTTTTTAAGGCTGTTGTATGCCCGTGCGGGAGACGCCTATAGCTACCTCACAAATAAGCCAATGATTCGTTTTTCTGAAGATGAAATCATAAACCTGATCTTAGAAAAATACGCCGGAAGTAAAGTAGCTGTTCTTGCGCCGATAGTAAAAGGGCGTAAAGGTCATTACAGAGACCTTTTTGAACAATACGCAAAACGGGGTTACGCTAAAATGCGTGTTGATGGTGAAATTGTAAGGATTGAACCTGGCATGCAATTAGACCGATATAAGGTGCACGACATTGAATTGGTTATTGACCGCATTGAAGTTGAGTCGGATAATCGATTTAGAGTTTCTGAATCTGTCAAATCGGCCCTTAAGTCGGGAAACGGTGTTTTGATGTTGTTTGACTTTGAAAGTGAAGAAACACATCATTTTAGTAAAAACCTGATGGACCCTGAATCAGGGTTGGCTTACGACGAGCCACAGCCAAATACATTCTCCTTTAATTCGCCATACGGTGCTTGCACAAAATGTAATGGTCTTGGCACTATTGCAGATATAGAAGAGGATTTAATTATTCCGAACCCAAAACTTAGTATCAACAAAGGCGGTATAGCCCCTTTGGGCCAATTTAGGTCTAACTGGACTTTCACTCAATTACGCGCTATGGCCAAGCGGATGAAGTTCAGCCTTGCAGATCCAATCGAAAAACTGGATCGAAAGGTGTTAGACACCATCTTAAATGGTAGCGAAGAAAAATTCGAAGTCACCTACACGTATTCCGGAGGAGGTCAACAAACCTATGAAACAACCTTTAAGGGGGTAATTCCGATGGTTCAGAACTCTTACATGCAAAAGTCTCAAGATAGCTTATATCAATGGGCCGAAGAGTTTATGATTATGCGCAAGTGTCCGGATTGTGAAGGGTATAGACTAAAAAAGGAAGCCTTGCACTACTTCATTGCCAAACGACATATTGGAGAATTGGGTGAGATGAATATTTCTGAACTTGAGACATGGTTGGCGGATTTGACCAATCAATTGTCGGATAGGCAGAAAGTGATTGCAACAGAACTTCTCAAAGAGATTCGAAATCGAGTAGGTTTTTTAACCAATGTTGGTCTTGGATATCTAAGCCTTAACAATCCTGCTAGAACACTCTCCGGTGGCGAAGCACAAAGAATTAGACTTGCCACACAAATTGGTTCCCAGCTTGAAGAAGTTCTATATATTTTAGACGAGCCAAGTATTGGACTACACCAACGCGATAATATGCGATTAATCAAGTCGCTACAAAAACTTCGTGATGTAGGAAATTCTGTAATTGTTGTAGAGCACGACAAAGACATGATTCTTGAAAGCGACTTCGTCGTAGATATTGGACCAAAAGCCGGAAAGTTTGGCGGTCAAATCATTGCTTCTGGGCCATGGCAATCCATTAAGGGGTCACACACGTTGACTTCTGATTACTTAAGTGGAGCAAAAGAGATTAAAATTCCTGCAAAACGTCGTCGTGGTAACGGGAAAAAAATTACGCTGACTGGTTGTAATGGAAATAATCTTAAAAATGTATCTGTATCATTCCCTCTAGGAAAGTTTATATGTGTGACTGGTGTTTCTGGTAGTGGGAAAAGTACGTTGATAAATGAAACGTTACATCCAATTCTATCCGAATTCATTTACAACTCGCGCAGAAAACCTTTAGCCTTCGAAAAAATAACTGGGATTAAGAGTATCGATAAGGTCATTAAGATAGACCAATCACCTATTGGCCGATCTCCTCGCTCCAACCCTGCTACCTATGTTGGTTTCTTTACAGACATCAGAAATCTATTTAGTGAATTGCCAGAGGCAAAAATCCGTGGGTACAAACCTGGCCGGTTTTCTTTTAATGTAAAAGGTGGACGTTGCGAAACATGTAAAGGTGGCGGACGACGAGTTATTGAAATGAATTTCCTTCCGGATGTAGAGGTCGAATGTGAAACGTGTTTAGGTAAACGATACAACCGTGATACGCTTGAAATCCGTTATCGTGGCAAGTCTATAAGTGATGTTTTAGACATGAGTGTTGAAGAAGCAACTAAATTCTTCGAGAACATCCCTTCTATTTATAGAAAAATTAAAGCGTTAAAGGACGTAGGTTTAGGGTATATCACCTTGGGCCAAAGTAGCACAACAATTTCTGGAGGAGAAGCGCAGCGCGTTAAGCTTTCAAGCGAGCTCAGCAAAATATCTACTGGCAATACGTTTTACATATTAGACGAACCTACAACCGGTCTGCATTTTGAAGACATTAGTGTTTTGTTGGAGGTACTGCAAAATCTTGCTGACCTTGGCAATACCGTACTTGTAGTAGAACATAATATGGATGTAATTAAAGTTGCTGATCATATTATTGACTTAGGCCCTGAAGGTGGTAAAGGTGGTGGTACCATTATAGTTGAAGGCAGTCCAGAAAAGGTTGTTGAGCTAGGAAAAGGACATACTGCCAAATTTCTGTCATTAGAATTTGACAGTGTCATGGCTTCAAATGCCTAATATCAAGTGCTTTTACTTGTTTTTGTGAATATTTAAAATCAAATTCGAACCCAATTGAGTTTTATACATTTATATTAGAATATGAAAAAGATTTTTTTACTTAGCGTCTTAGCCAGCATGGTAATGTTTGGCTGTTCAGACGACGGAACAACTGGTACTACTCCTGGTACATCATCGAACAATCCAACGATGGCCTCTATGGAGAAGTCAAACAGAAACGCTGTTCTTGAAGATTTTACTGGTGTTAGATGTGGTTACTGTCCTGATGGTCACAGAATTGCAAATGACCTTTTATTAAACAACCCTGATAGAGTTGTAGTTATTGGTGTTAATGCTGGTGGTTATGCTGCTCCTGCTGCAGGATGGGCTAACTTCACAAGTTCTTACGGACAAGCTTTGGTTGACCAAAGTGGTGTTGCTGGTTACCCAGCTGGTACTATGAACAGACAGTACTTCCCAGGAAAAGCACAAAACAAAGGAACTGGTTTAGCAATGAGCCGTGGTTACTGGGCTGAAACTGCTGCTACTATTATGGCAGATGAGTCTCCAGTTAACATTGGCGCAAAAGCTGTTTTTAATTCAGCTAAGTCTGAATTAACAGTAACTTACGAAGTGTATTACACGGGTGATGAGTCTGCTAACGAAAACAGAGTTAACATCGCTTTATTACAAAGTGGAATGAAAGCTAAGCAAAGTGGTGGTGGAAACGACTACACGCACAAGCACGTTATGAGAGACTTCTTAACTGGTCCTTGGGGTCATGAAGTACCTTCAGAAAACACTGCAGAAGGCAAGTGGTACACTGAAACAGTAACTTATGATGTTCCTACTGATTACAATGGTGCTGTTATCCCTCCAGGTGGTGGTGCAGTAGTTGCTGAAGACTTAGACGTTGTTATCTTCGTTGCTAGAGGCAAAACTGACGTGATCACTGGTATCCACGTTGACTTGACAATTGAATAATATTTAAAATAATATAAAAAAGGCTCCGAATTCGGAGCCTTTTTTTTTGCCCTTTTCTCAGATTCAAATCAATACCTTTGCCGTACACAATGATAGCTGAAAGCAAGATCACATTAGTTCCCACGCCCATTGGCAATCTCGAAGACATGAGTATTCGGATGATCAATAATTTAAAAATGTGTGATCTCATACTCGCGGAAGACACTAGGCAAACAAAAAAATTGCTGAATCATTTTGAAATCAATACCAAAATAGAGTCCTTTCATCAGAATAATGAACATGCGAAATTGCCTTATGCAATGAGGTTATTGGCAGAAGGAAATCATATTTGTTATTGCTCAGATGCTGGCACCCCTGGAATATCTGACCCGGGTTATTTACTTGTGAGAGAAGCCATTGCCAATCAGTTCGAAGTTGAATGTTTACCAGGACCAACAGCCTTAATTCCGGCACTTGTTGTATCGGGTTTACCCTGTGATCGGTTTTTGTTTGAAGGCTTCCTCCCTCACAAAAAGGGACGACAAAAGCGATTGCTTAACTTGGTTGATGAAGAACGTACAATCGTTTTTTATGAAAGCCCCCACCGTATCGTTAAAATGCTTGACCAACTTGGAGAAGTTTTTGGTTTGACAAGAGAAGTAAGTGTATCAAGAGAAATATCTAAGTTGCATGAAACGCATTACCGAGGTACTATCGAAGAAGTTCAACACCTTATAAAACAACAGCCTATAAAAGGGGAATTTGTCGTTTGCCTAGCTGGTAAGTCATGAAAAAACGATTAATCTATATCGCGATAGCCTTATTAGGTGGTTGTTTGCTCTCTCTAGGTTGGCCGCCAAATACTTTACCATTTTTATTTTTTATTGGTCTTATACCTTTCCTCTATTTAGAAACCTTTTTTAGCGAAAAAGGAAGAGGTAAGTTTTATGGTTTATACACATATTTAGGCTTGTTCACCTTTAACCTCCTTTCTACATGGTGGGTATGGAATGCCTCACCTGGAGGTGCTGTTTTTATGTTGATCGCCAACACCCTACTTATGTTAATTCCATTTGTATTGTACAGAATCACAAAACGGTTCATTGGTCAAGGACGTGCACTATTTTTCTTCATTGTAAGCTGGCTAACATTTGAGTACATGCACTTTCGTTGGGGTTTGGCCTATCCTTGGTTGACGCTTGGCAATGGTTTTGCCACTTCTCCAAATCTTGTTCAATGGTATGAATATACTGGCGCTCTTGGTGGTAGTTTATGGATACTGAGCGTTAATGCATTTATATACAATTCGTTTAGCAAGTATAGGAAGTTGACCACCGCAGCAATTGCTATTTTGATAGTCGCTCCTATCCTATGGTCATCGTACTTAAAAAACAATCAATCGTTCTGTTTCACGTCAAACGAGATTCTTGTCATTCAACCAAACATTGATCCATATCTAAAATTTGAAACTGGCACCAAACGTGCACAAATAGACACCTTTATTTCTCTGTGTAAATCTGGCATCACGGATAATACCAAATTAATTATCCTTCCTGAAACGGCCTTGGTAGGCAATATGAATGAAAAATTCATCAGTCAAGATTATGGCGTGCGCAGGCTTAAGTCTTTTTTAATAGATCATCCGGGTGTTGGCATTCTTGTTGGAGCCTCCACACATCGATTCTATGAAGACGGAGAAGAGCTCCCGCCCTATCCCCGATATTACGAACCTGCCGACAAATATTACGATTCCTACAATACTGCGCTTCAAATTGACGCCGATGGCAGCACAGCAACATACCATAAATCTAAACTTGTTCCTGGAGTAGAAAGCCTACCCTTTCCATATGTATTTAGAAAGTTCGACAACATACTTGATCTAAACTTAGGCGGGGTATCAGGCAATCTAGGGAAAGACCGTTCGGCCAAAACCTTCCACTATACGTTAGCCAAAAACACCGAGCTATCTATAGCACCGCTCATTTGTTACGAGTCAGTATTCGGAGATTACGTTGGAGAATTTGTACACCAAAAAGCAGACATTCTTGCGGTAATAACGAACGACGGATGGTGGGGCAACACCCCTGGACACAAACAGCATATGCACTATGCACGATTACGTGCCATTGAATATAGAAGGTATGTTATCAGAAGTGCAAATACTGGCATAAGTTGCGTTATCGACGACAACGGTAAGGTCTTAAAGCAACTTGGTTATTGGAAACAAGGTTATCTTCAAGTAAAAGCCCCAAAATTGACGTACGAAACCTTCTACAGTAAAACAGGAGATTACATTGGCAAAATAGCCGTTTATATATTTTTGGTTCTAGGGCTAAGTATTATCGTAAAATGGATCAATCAACAGATAGGTTAACAATAGAGCGATTAGGGCTTATCGACTATGCCACTGCATGGGAATTGCAAAAAAAGCAAGTATCATCACGACAAGCTGACGAAGCCAAAGACACGTTATTCCTTTGTGAACACAATCACGTCTACACCTTTGGCAAAAGCGCAAACCAAGACAATCTGTTGATTAGCGATGCATTTTTAGCATCCATTAATGCCCAAAAGTTTCAAATTGAACGCGGTGGTGATATTACCTATCATGGACCCGGCCAACTGGTAGGCTACCCAATTCTTGACCTTCATGGTTTAAACATGGGAGTCAAAAAATATGTCGACCTACTAGAACAAAGCATAATAACGACTTTATCTTCATATAACATTCATACCAAAAGGATTGACGGTTTGACAGGGATATGGTTGGTTGATGGACCACCACGAAAAATTGGTGCCATTGGTATTAAGGTTTCAAGAGGTATTACTATGCATGGTTTTGCCCTCAATGTCAATACAGATCTTACCTACTTTAATCATATTGTTCCATGCGGTATCTCAGACAAATCGGTAACATCAATGCAACAGGAATTAGGCAAGGAGGTGGATTGGGATTCTCTGCAAGACAACTATGTTTCGACTTTCAAAGACCTCTTCTTTTCTTAGTCTAGCTTAATCAACTCTTTAATAAATTGCTGAGCAGCTGATCGGGGTGATTGGCTATTTTGAGACACCTTATCTTGGTATGCGTTCAGTCTCTCTTGAATTTTGCCATTGTTTTTCATGAGTATTCGGAAGACATGATCAATATGCTGGTTTAACCATAAAACCGATTGTTCTTTTCTGCCCGACTCGAAGAGACCGTTTGCTTTTTGAATAGAAACGAAAGACTGAATTTGATCGTAAATCAGGTCCATATTAGTGCCACTCAACGAATCTATCATTTCTACACGTACGTCCCATTCTGCGCGTGTGCTTTGCATGAGATGGAGCGCATTTTTGTAATGCTGTTTGGCCTCTTTTGCAAGTTTTGGACTCGCATCCGACTTATTAATAGCGATCATATCTGCCATTTCAACAATGCCTCGTTTAATTCCTTGTAGCTCATCTCCTGCACCAGGTAAAAGCAGTAATAGAAAGAAATCAACCATATTGTGGACCAACGTCTCACTTTGTCCAACACCAACCGTTTCCACCAAAATAACATCAAAACCGGCCGCTTCACACAACAGAATACTTTCCCTCGTTTCGGAAGCAACACCACCGAGGGTGTCTCCACTTGGCGACGGGCGCACGAATGAGTGGTCTGACACGGATAAATAATTCATCCGTGTTTTATCGCCCAAAATACTACCTCTTGTTTTCTGACTTGTTGGGTCTATGGCTAATACTGCAACCTTCTTCTTGTGATGTTCTATTAAATGCTTGCCAAACGCATCAATAAAAGTGCTTTTCCCCACGCCTGGAACACCTGTTACGGCTATACGAATAGAGTTTCCTGTATGGTTTAGGCATTTATCTAACAATTGATTGGCAAGCTCTTGATGACTTTCAAGAGTGCTTTCGAGTAATGTTATTGATTTTGACAAGGCTATGGTGCTGCCTTGTACAAGTGAATTGTAAAGCTGATTTACATCCAAAGCCGCCATTTATATCAGCATTTTACCTATCATAAAATATAAAAACAAGCCGAGTAAATCGTTGCTTGTTGTGATAAACGGACCCGTGGCCAAAGCAGGGTCTATTTTAAATCTATCGAGAATCAAAGGTACCACTGTACCCACAACAGCTGCAAGCAATATCACCGCAAACAAAGCAATACTTACGGTCGTCATTATGCTGTTGGTCTTGCCCGCAATCAATCCGTAGCCCATCAATAATGCTGAACAAACCAGTCCATTTATTAAAGCTACCATTAACTCTTTTCCTAGCTTAGTAATTACAGAGCTACTGTCTATGGTATTGTTGGCAAGTCCTTGAACAATGATTGATGAACTTTGCACACCAATGTTACCCGCCATTGCCATTATAAGAGGCATGAACAAAGCCAACTGAACGTTTTCTTGTAACTCGCCATCAAATTGACCTATAACAATTGAGCTCAGTACTCCGCCGAAAAGACCAATAATCAGCCATGGCAGGCGGGCTTTTGAAAGCACCCACACCTTATCTTTTACTTCAACGTTTTGACTAATACCCGAAAGCATTTGATAATCTTTATCTGCTTCCTCTTTCACAAAGTCGAGCACATCGTCAATGGTAACCCTTCCCAAAAGTCTATTGAGGGAGTCAACTATAGGTAATGCAATCAAATCATATTTCTGCATTGTGCTAGCGATGTCTTCTCCATCCGTCGTTACTGTCGCATATTTAATGTTACTATCAAATATCTCAGATATAGGCGTTGTTGCTTTTGCTAGAATAATTTTCTTTAGCGAGACCCATCCCAATAAAATATCGCTGTCATCTACAACGTAAACGGTAAACACTTTGGATACTTCCTCTGCTTGTTTCCTTATTTCTTCTGTGCACTGTGCGACGTTCCAGTTGATGTTGACTTTTATCAACTCGCCTCCCATCAAACCACCAGCAGTATTATCTGGGTAGCGTAACAAACGCGTTAAATACAAAGAATCTTGCTTGTCTGGAATATAGGATAGGATTTCGGTGGCGGCTTCTGCATCGATAACACTCAAAACGTCGACTGCATCATCACTATCCATATTTTGGATAAAGTTAAGGGCAATTTCTTCACGCGAAAACCCCTTGAAGAACTTGATTTGAACTTCTGGATCTAATTCGGCTAAGACTTCAATTTTCTTATCTGCGTCTAGGAGGGATGTGACATACACCGCCTGCTCCAAGTTTAAACTGTCAAAAGTTTCGGCGATATCCGCAGGAAAAAGGCGCTCTAATACTGGTATCAGTTCGTCTTCTTTCTTTAGATCAAGTTGGGTAACAAACTCTTCTAAAAACTCCTTACTTAGCTCAAATGCTTCCATTATTGCGCTTGATTTTGCTCAATCAAATTGGTTAAGCCGATAAAATCAGTAACCGATAAGTTCTCTGCACGCAATTTAAACATTTGATTATTGAGACGAACGTCCTTTGGTATGTTAAATTTTTTCAAGGCATTTGATAGGGTTTTTCGCCTTTGCTGAAAGGCAGTTTTTACCACATCAAAAAACAACTTCACATTCCAATCGACTTCCTGGTCGATGCGATACCCATAGATCACTGCTGACTGCACTTTGGGTGGAGGGTTAAATGCTGTTGGGGGAATCTCTATCTCTAAAGTTATATCGTAAAACGCTTGCACCAATACCGAGAGAATTCCATACGTCTTATTGTTTGGTTCTCCAGCAATGCGTTTAGCAACCTCCAATTGAAACATCCCTGCGAAGGCCGGAACCTTTAATCTATTGTCAAGTATCTTAAATAGTATTTGAGACGAAATATTGTACGGGAAGTTACCAATAACACCGTATTCATCCTCGAATAGTACGTCTACATCTGTCTTTAAATAGTCTGCTTCAAGTACAGCTAAAGAAGGCATCTCTTTCCCTAGATACGCCACAGAATCTCGGTCTAACTCAACGGCTTTTAAATTAATCGGTTTCTCAATCAGATACTTGGTTAGTACACCCATGCCTGGCCCAATTTCCAACCAGTTTTTAACCTCATTTCGGCTTACCAAATTAGCCGTTTGCTCTGCTACACTTTCATCTTTTAGAAAATGTTGTCCTAAAAACTTCTTGGCTCTGACTTGTTTAGGCATCTATTTTCTGATCAATTAATTTCTTTAACAAACTAGGCTCTGAAAAACTGAGATTGATGGGTTGCACCCAAAAGGTCACATCTGGTTTTAAATCCAACACAAACGTTTTCAGTTTGACCCAATCTTTTTCTGTTGTGATCACATTGTTATCCAAACGGTCGGCGTCGTAAATCATCTGTTTTACCTCAGTTATGGAATAATTTCTGTGGTCATTAAACCCCTGCAGTACGGCGTCAGGGTAATTACGTTGTGTTTCCTGCTGCAACTGTGTGTTATCAGCCAAGCCACTTACAATTAATGGCCGATCTAACTTACGTTCTTCTCCAAATACATTGATCAATTCTTCATAATGCAACTGACTATTAAAGGTGGGGCATTTTGCATTTTTGTTTTCCTGATTCAAATCTGGAGACTTTGTATAGATCAGAATATTCGCCCTATTAATATTTTTCCGAAACTCCCTTAACCTACCCATCGGTAGCACAAAGTCTTTTTCGTAAGGATTAGAGTAGGTACTTAATACTATCGAAACGCTTGGTTTGACGTATTGATGTTGATAGGCATCGTCTAAAATAACTAAGTCGATGTTTGGATTGAGGGCAAGCATTTCTGGTATCCCTAACACGCGGTTTTCACATACAGTGACAGTAATTTCTGGATAAAGGGTTTTTATTTCCAAAGGTTCGTCCCCAACATTTTTGGCCAACGAATCAGATTGTACCACGCCAAAACCTTTGGTTATTCTTCCATATCCGCGACTTAACACGCCAATTGTTTTGGTACCTTGATATTGCTGAATCAGATACTTCACCATTGGTGTTTTGCCAGTTCCACCAACCGCTAGATTCCCTACTGAAATAATAGGTACGTCGAAAGAAACAGATTTAAGCAATCCAACGCGAAATCCCCAATTGCGTAGCTCCATCACTAAGCCGTAAGCAAATGAAAACGGCCACAATATCCATCTAATCTTGTTCAAGTCTGGCAAATTTAACGCATATACCGGTAATAAAATCGAGTCAATTTACGCTGCATTTATACTATTTATTGTTGTTTTGTTGTACAGTACAAAAGCTGCAACACCTATGAAACTTAATCACATCACAGGTTTACTTAGTGAACTCGCACCACCAATTTTACAAGAATCATACGACAACTCGGGTTTAATCGTTGGAGACGCTAACATGTCAATCACGGGCATTCTCGTTTCGCTTGATGCCACCGAAGCTGTTGTTGACGAAGCGATTGCAAAAAAATGCAATCTCATTGTGGCACATCATCCTATAGTTTTCAAAGGTTTAAAGAAAATTAACGGCAAAAATTATGTTGAACGTACTATCATTAAAGCCATAAAAAATGACGTTGCGATTTACGCTATACATACCAACCTCGACAATGTGTTAGAAGGAGGTGTCAACCAGAAGATTGGGAATAAACTCAGTCTAAACAATGTTGAGATTTTGGCAAAAAAATCGGGGACAGTGCTAAAGTTGGCTGTATATGTTCCGAAGGATCATTTGCAGATAGTCCAGTCTGCCATGTTTCAAGCTGGAGCAGGACATATTGGCGATTATGATGAATGCAGTTTTGTGAGCGAAGGAACGGGAAGTTTCCGCGGTGGACCTAATGCAAAGCCTTTTGTTGGCGAGCCAGGGGAAAGACATCTTGAACCCGAGACAAAACTAGAAGTGGTTATACCAAGACACCTACAAGATAAGGTGATTAATGGCATGTTGGCAGCACACCCCTATGAAGAAGTCGCATTTGACTTGCATCCATTAGACAATAAGTCATTACACGTTGGTGCTGGATTGATTGGCACATTAAAACAACCGTTAAAGCCACAAGACTTTTTGGCTTTTGTAAAGAACCAATTACAAGCTACAGTTGTACGGTTTACCAATACAGACAAAAAAGAGATCTCGCGTGTAGCCGTTTGTGGTGGTTCTGGGAGTTTCTTAATCCATGCCGCAAAGGCAGCAGGAGCAGACGCTTACGTCACCGGAGACGTTAAATATCATGAGTTTTTTGATGGAGAAAATGAGATGATGATTTGCGATGTAGGCCACTTTGAAAGCGAGCAATTTACAATCGAATTATTACGTGATTTTTTATCGGAAAAAATACCTAATTTTGCAATCCTTTTCACGGAAACAGATACGAACCCGGTAAATTATTTTTACTAATTTATGGCATCAATAGAAGAAAAACTTCAAGGTCTTTGGAATCTACAAACCATCGATAAAAATTTAGATCAATTACAAGCAGTTAGAGGCGAACTACCTATGGAGGTAGCCGACTTGGAAGATGAACTTGCTGGCTTGCAAACTAGACTGGACAAATTTGAGCAAGAAATTGCTGATTTTGAGTCAGACATCGTTGCAAACAAAGAGAAAATCAGTCAAGCTCAACAGCTAAGTAAGCGATACAATGAGCAGTTAAACAAGGTTAAAAACAACCGTGAGTTTGACGCATTGAATAAAGAAATTGAAATTCAAGGTTTAGAAGTACTAGCAGCTGAGAAGAAGATCGGCGAATTGCAAAACAGCATTACCTTGAAAAATGAATTGATTGAGGAAGTTAAGCAAGACTTAGACGGCCGTAAAATCGATTTAGAGAATAAGAAAAAGGAACTTGAGGAAATCAGCGCTGAAACCGAAAAGGAAGAAGGCAAGATTGCTAAAGACCGAGACAAGGCAGTTAAAGCTGCAGACGAAAAACTATTGAAGGCTTACGAACGAATTCGTAAGAATGTTTTCAATGGCTTGGGCGTTGCTCCGGTATTACGTGGTTCTTGCGGCGGTTGTTTCGCAAAAATTCCACCACAATTACAATCAGACATCAGACAACGTAAGAAAATCGTGATATGCGAACATTGCGGTCGAATCAACGTTGATGCTGAAATGGCTGGTATCGTTGAAGAAGTGGTTGAAGAAAAACCAAAATCAAGACGTCGAAAAAAAGCGTAAGCACGTCTCTTTCGTACTTATTTCATGAAGGACAATGAATACCTTTGTCCAAATGCGTGTTAACATCTATATACGCTTGTTACTTGTTACTCTTTGTTGTGCGTCGTCACAGGTATTGGGTGCAAACACTATTGCATTTTCTGAAAACTGCATTGAGGCGCAAAAGGCCTTATTTAAGTTCAAATTAGACCATGCGGAAAAACATCTCGAAGCAGAGTCTAGGACAAACCCCAATAATGCCGTTGTCGATTACCTTATGGTTATGCACAGCATGCTGTCGTACACCACAAACGAGACCAAACAAGGATTTACCACTTTTGACTCATTAAAAGAGATCGCCATTAAAAATATCTCTGCAGCACCGGAAGAAGACGGAACAAAAGATTTCCTTTTGGAAGAAGTTTACTTTTACTCGTCTGTAGTAAATGGAAAAAAGGGCAACAACATCGCTGCAGCCAACGATGTGAGAAATTGTTACAAGTATGGCACTTTGGTACTTAAAAACCATCCTGACTACGTTGCAGCCAAAAAAACTCTGGGTCTCCTGAAATCTGGCTTCGGCAGTTTGCCAACAAATTATCAAAAGCTGGTTCAGTTCTTTGGATTTGAATCGAGTATGGACAAAGGCCTTGAAGACCTTAACAGCTTTATTACCACAAAAAGTGATCGTCAAGAATGGATCATAATGAAAAAGGAAGCACAATTTTTTGTGGCCTCCATTCACCTATATCTTAAAAATGATAAAACGAAAGCGTGGACGCTAATTGACAGCCTAACACAGGATCATGCACAAAACCCCCTTAGTCGTTTTGCCCGAGTCAATTTTGCAGATAAATGTAGAAAAAACGATGAAATAATTCGCGTCATAACTCAAGCACAGAAGAGCACACCCGATCAAGACATCCCTTTTCTTTCCTTTATGTTAGGTAAGGCAAAATTAAACCGGTTAGACCCAGACGCCGACTCTTACTTACTGCAGTACTTAGACCAATATCAAGGAGGGAGTTACGTTAAAAGTTGCTACCAAAAACTTTGTTGGCATGCTGTTATACAGGGCCATGACAACAAATATGCGACGTACTTAAATGAGTTAAAGGATAACGGGAACACAGAACTTGAAGTAGATGAACAAGCACAGAAATTTGCCGTTCAAAACAAAACACCCAATTCGGTGCTTTTGCAAACCAGGCTGCTGTTTGATGGTGGCTACTATACCAAAGCGTTAAAAATTATACGACCAAACAATGCAGGCGATTTTGAAAAAGGCTTAGTGCGTACAGAATATTTCTATCGAAAGGGCCGTATCTATGACGCATTACATCAAAGCAAATTAGCCGAAGCCTTCTACCTAGAGGCTATGCAAGAAGGAAATCTACTTTCGCAATATTATGCCTCATATGCAACGTTGTATTTAGCAGAAATGTATGAACGAAATGGTGACAGCATAAATGCCAAAAAATACTTCAAATTGTCGATGAGCTATGATGCAAACAAAGAATACAAAAAAAGCATTGAACATCGAGCCAAAAATGGGCTGGATCGTATTGACCAGAATTAAGTAATCTACTTTATTTTTGACACCTTGAAATTTAACGTTTTCATAGTTATATCCATTGTAGTGTTGAGCTGTAACACACGTAATGATCGAGAAATAAATCGAGATGCTTATATTGATGTTCAGCAATACTTTCAATCAGAAGTTGTAGCCCTTACAGCGAATCAAACTGGCTTGTACAAGCGCACGAGAATGGACTCTACCACAAACAGTGACTCAACGGATACACCCGATTGGTCTAAAGAACTTTTTGCATTTCTAGACATCAAGATTAAACCTGCAGTTTGGAAAACCGATTTCGTTAGGGTAGAGACGCATGACGACCCAAACGAAACCGCGAACGTTTATAAAGCGACAAATCCAAACCAGAAAATTCAAAGTTTCAAGATTAAACTTAATCCCGATAGCTCTATCAATCGTTTTTCAGCACAGATTATAAACGAAGGGAAGATAACATCATCAATAACTGGTATTAGCTACACACAAAACGTTGGCTATACTGTTCATGTCAATCGATCGACGAAAATAATGGGTACAGAAACTTACCAGATCGTTGGTCAGTTTATACCACCACAAACTCAAATAAAATAACACATATGACAAAGGCATACGTTTTTCCAGGACAAGGCGCCCAATTCACAGGAATGGGGAAAGAACTTTACGACTCTAATGCAACAGCTAAAGCATTGTTTGACCAAGCCAATGATATACTCGGTTTTAACATAACAGACGTCATGTTTGAAGGCTCTGCAGAGGACTTAAAGCAAACCAAAATTACCCAACCTGCAGTGTTTCTGCATTCGGTAATTGTAGCCAAAACGATGGAAAATTTTAACCCAGCTATGGTGGCAGGTCACTCGTTAGGAGAAATTTCTGCACTCGTTGCTGCTGATGTTTTGAGTTTTGAAGATGGATTAAAACTTGTAAGTACAAGAGCCACGGCAATGCAAAAAGCATGTGAACAAAATCCTTCTACCATGGCTGCAATTTTGGGGCTTGATGACGCTGATGTAGAATCAGTTTGTGCTGAGATTAGTGATGAAGTTGTGGTTGCTGCAAATTACAATTGCCCAGGTCAACTCGTTATATCTGGGAGCAATGAAGGGGTTAAAATTGCCTGTGAAAAATTACTTGAAAAAGGTGCAAAGCGTGCACTGCCTCTACCTGTAGGAGGGGCTTTTCACTCACCACTTATGGAGCCGGCCAAAACTGAATTAGCCGATGCAATCAACAACGCTAACTTCAGCAAGCCAGCTTGCCCTGTGTACCAAAATGTTTCTACGGTTGGCGAAACAGACCCACAAGTCATTAAAGCCAATTTAATTGCACAACTTACCGCACCCGTAAAGTGGACGCAAAGTGTTCAGAACATGGTTTCCGATGGTGCTTCTGAATTTATTGAAGTAGGCCCGGGTCGAGCACTACAAGGAATGATAAAGAAGGTTGATCGGGCGCTGCAGACTCGTGGTGTGAGTTAGATTAATTTTTAATGCTTATTTCTTAATGTTTAATTGAATTCGTTCATTAACCGTCACTCAGAGATTGTGATGTTACGAACAACAGTAGAACTTTTTGTTATAGGCTATCGGTCTATAGCCGATTTTCATTTTACGTCGCAAACTTTTGATGGGGTAACATTCAATGACGGCGCAAAACTGAGTGATGGCCCCACTGAAATGCAGGCCGGCGGAAGGGTGAATGGATGAGACATTAGAAAATCAATAAAAGTGCTTGCATTTCCCTGTCTGTAGGCTGGGCCTTTTATTAGATTTTGTATGCCTCAGACAGAGCGCGTAGATAGCATATTTCTGTTGAAGGCTTTTTGTTTCGTTTTTGGCCTACAAAAATGAAAACCGGGTTTAAGGGCTGGTAAGCCCTTATTTAAACTTAGACTTTAACTCAAATTTCTCAAGACTTTTCGCTTCGATCCGAAAGAAACGAATTATGCAAACTACCCCAGAGAAGCAAGAATCCCATTCAACGTTTTACTCGGTCTCATCGCATCAGAAGTCAATACCTCATTTGGCAAATAATACCCTTCAATTTCTACAGGACTACCTTGAACTGAAGTCAATTCTCCATTTATCGTTGATTCATTCTGAAGCATCTCAGAAGCGACACCTGTAAATAGCGATTTCAACTCGGCATCTTTATCTTGATTTGCCAAGGCTTCTGCCCAATACATTGCTAAATAAAAATGGCTTCCTCTATTGTCTATCTGGCCTATCTTACGTGCAGGAGACTTGTCGTTTTCTAAAAACTTTTCAGTTGCCTCGTCAAGTGCCTCGCCTAAAACAATGGCTTTCGGATTATCATAATTTGTGCCCAAGTGCTCTAAAGAGACAGCTAAGGCCAAAAACTCCCCTAAAGAATCCCAGCGCAAATAATTCTCTTCAACAAACTGCTGAACGTGTTTCGGAGCAGACCCGCCTGCACCAGTTTCGAATAAACCTCCACCATTCATTAATGGAACGATTGACAACATTTTCGCACTAGTTCCAAGTTCAAGAATTGGGAATAAATCGGTCAAATAATCACGTAACACATTGCCCGTAACCGATATAGTATCTTCACCCTTTCTGATTCTGTCTAACGTAAACAAGGTTGCTTCATACGGACTCATAATACGAATATCCAATCCGGTAGTATCGTGGTTAGGCAAATACGTATTTACCTTCTTTATCAATTCTGCGTCGTGAGCTCTTTTGCTATCCAACCAAAAAATGGCAGGCACTCCTGTTGCTCTTGCTCTACTCACGGCTAATTTTACCCAATCTTGCACGGGTGCGTCTTTCACTTGGCACATTCTCCAAATATCTCCAGGCTCAACATCATGCTCAACTAGCACACTCCCATTGCCGTCAACAACCCGAACAACACCATTTGAAGAAATTTCAAATGTCTTATCATGGCTTCCATATTCTTCCGCTTTTTGTGCCATCAAGCCAACGTTTGGAACTGTTCCCATTGTGGTTGGATCAAATGCGCCGTGCTCAATACAAAAATCTATTGTTGCTTGATAAACACTCGCATAACTACTATCTGGAATCACCGCCTTGGTGTCTTGCACTTTTCCTTCTGCATCCCACATTTGCCCACCGTTGCGTATCATGGCTGGCATAGATGCATCAATAATAACATCAGACGGCACATGTAAATTCGTAATTCCTTTATCAGAATTTACCATCGCCAAGTTTGGCCCATTTTGATAAGCCGCGTCAATATCCGCTTTAATTTCAGATTGTTTGTCTGCTGGCAACTGTCCTAACTTATTCACTAAGTCTCCAAAGCCATTATTAAAATCAACGCCTATTGCGTTAAAAGTATCAGTATGTTTTGCAACAAGTTCATTAAAAAAAACGCGTACAGCGTGACCAAAAATGATCGGATCAGACACCTTCATCATTGTAGCTTTCATGTGCAATGAGAACAAAACGTTGTTGTCTTTTGCGTCTTTAACCTGCTCAGCTAAAAATGAAGTTAAAGCGTTTTTACGCAATACTGTCGCATCTATAACTTCACCCGTTAGCAACGGCATTTCAGACTTCAATGTCGTTACCTTGCCCTGAGCATCTTCATGTTCTATGCGAAATGTAGTCGCATCTGAAATAGTAACAGATTTTTCGTTTGATCTAAAATCTCCAGAATCCATTGTAGCCACGTGCGTTTTACTAGCATTGTTCCATGGGGCCATCCGATGTGGATTCTTCTTTGCGTAATTTTTAACGGCTTTGGGTGCTCGTCGATCAGAGTTTCCTTCCCTTAAAACAGGGTTCACCGCGCTACCTTTTACCTTGTTGTATTTCGCAGCAATATCTTTCTCTTCTTGTGTAGAAGGATTTGCAGGATAATTAGGGATAGCGTACCCTTTGCTCTGCAATTCTTTAATTGTCGCCTTTAGCTGAGGAACTGAAGCCGAAATATTCGGCAACTTAATGATGTTCGCTTCTGGTGTTTTTGCCAACTCGCCAAGTTCTGCCAAGTGATTACCAATTTGTTGATCTGGAGTTAAATATGCTGAGAACTGAGCCAATATTCTTCCAGCCAGTGAAATATCTCTTGTTTGCACTTCAACATTAGCCGCAGCCGTAAATGCTTGTACAATTGGTAAAAATGAGAACGTTGCCAACATTGGCGCCTCATCTGTTTTGGTATAAATTATCTTGTTTGACATTGCGAATTTTCGAACGGCAAAGATAATTGGAATTCTATATGAAGTAGCTAGATTTTAGGATGAAAACGGGTGAATATTCGAAGCGTCTTAACGCTATTCTTCTTCATTTAACAGAAACAGCACTTCGTCCTTTTTTTTCATCAAATATTGTTCTCGGGCAAACTTCTCAAGCATTTCTTCGTCAGTGCTCAATTGCTTTTTTTGCTCCTTCAATTTGATAATTTCGGCTTCATAAAACTCTTTTTCTACCTCTAGGGCAGTAATTTGTTTGCGTAATTTATACTGGTAAACGAAGTTGTTCTGATCAAAAAACGTCAACCACGCGGCCAACACAACAAAGACTATGAAATATCGATTTTTATACAGCGGACGCGACATAACACAAAGCTACTTCAGAATTGGTTTCATCCGACATTGACTAATAAACAGCAGATTGAAATCTGTACTAAACTGTAGAAGTTATCCGATCGTTTGCCGCTTGCATACGCGACACAACAACATCTTTTCCTAACAAAGCCAGCATATCAAATATGGGCGGTCCACCTGCCATACCACTAACAGACAATCGTAGTGGTTGCATTATTGAGCCTGGAGAAACCTCTTTATCCTCCGCAAAAGCACTAAACTTTGCTTGGATATCATCGGCTGAAAAGTTTTCCATTCCTGAAAAAACATCGGCCAACTCAATAATTACTTGAGGAGTTTCACCCTTCCATTTTTTCTTAACCGCTTTTTCATCGTACGACGTTGGATCAACAAAAAAGTATTCAGAAACAGGCAAAATTTCAGGAGCAAAGTTTACTTTTTCCTTAACCATCGTCACAACGTCGACAAGGTAATCATTGTCACTCTCCCACCCTTTTTTAGCAATCATTGGCTTTAACAAGTCTGCCAAAATTTGGTTATCCATAGACTGCAAATACCGGTTGTTAAACCATTTCGCTTTATCTGCATCGAATTTGGCTCCACTTTTTGACACTTTTTCTAGTGAGAATGCTTCTACCAATTCATCCAACGTAAACATTTCTTGATTGTCTGAAGGGTGCCAACCTAAAAGAGCCAACATGTTTAAAACAGCATCTGGCAAGTATCCACCTTCCCGATAACCGGAACTAATTTCATTCGATTTTGGATCAGTCCATTCTAAAGGAAACACCGGAAATCCTAATCGGTCTCCATCTCGTTTACTTAATTTCCCCTTTCCATCAGGCTTTAATAGCAAAGACAAATGGGCAAATTTGGGCATGGTTTCTTCCCATCCTAAATATCGGTATAGCAACACATGTAATGGAGCAGACGGCAACCATTCTTCACCGCGTATTACATGTGTAATTTCCATAATATGGTCGTCAACAACGTTTGCTAAATGGTACGTTGGCAAACCATCTTGCTTTAGCAAAACTTTGTCGTCCATTTGACTGGTATGCACAACAACCCAACCACGTACTTCATCATGAAACCGAACTTCTTCTTTACGTGGAAGCTTAATTCTAATCACATACGGATCGCCATTTTCTAGACGTTTGTTCACCTCATCCTGACTCAAACTCAAAGAGTTCTTCATATTCATTCGAGAGGTTGCATCGTACTTGGCACTCATTCGAGCGGCCTCTAGCTTCTTACGCATTTCGTCTAATTCCTCAGAAGTATCAAAAGCGTAATAGGCATGACCCGCCTCAATTAATTGATCGGCGTATTGTTTGTACATCGACATACGTTCACTTTGTCGGTATGGGGCATACTCCCCTCCCTGAACAACTCCTTCATCAGGAGAAATACCTAACCATTCAAGAGATTCATTAATGTAGGCTTCAGCACCTTCAACAAATCGTTTTTGGTCGGTGTCTTCAATTCGCAGAATGAAATCACCACCATGTTTTTTGGCAAACAAATAATTGAACAAGGCGGTGCGCACACCACCAATGTGTAAAGGTCCTGTTGGACTGGGCGCAAAACGTACGCGAACTTTTCTATCCATGAGTAAAACGCCGCAAAAATAAGTGTTTGACTTGGGTAGGGAAAGCCCTAGAATTCAATAATTTCCATACTTTTGTATTGCGCAAGCACTATGGAATCTTCCTTTTTAGTAATTCTCTTTACCCTTCTTTTATCAGCTTTCTTTTCAGGGCTTGAAATCGCTTTCTTATCAGCGAATAAATTACGTATTGAATTAAAGAGTGGACAAGGTGTAAAGTGGGCTATGGTTTGCGCGAAATATATCAAAACGCCATCCAGATTTATAAGTACCATTCTTGTTGGAAACAACATCGCAATTGTGATTTATGGTTTGGCTATGGAAAACTTACTAAACCGCAGTCTTTCGGATGTATTTGGGTTACACCTTGAAGGTATTGGGCAAATGCTCGTAATTACATTTATTTCGACCCTAATCGTTTTGGTGTTGGCTGAATTTGTTCCAAAAGCACTTTTCAGAATCAACCCCACAGGAATCCTAAGTGTCCTTATTTACCCCTTTCAATTTTTTGCAAAGCTCTTATCGCCCATCGTGCGTTTTACCTTGTGGATGGCCAAGCGAATGCTCCGGATTTTCTTAAATAAAGAATTCACAGAAGAGAGTCCAACTTTCAGCCGATTGGATCTTGACCATTATATCACAGAAAGCCAGAAACACAAACACGAAGATGATCGTGACGTAGACACCGACATCCTTAAAAATGCCTTAGACTTCGGAAGCGTTCAAATAAGAGAATGTATGGTGCCCCGCACAGCATTGGTGGCCATCGATTTAAATAGCTCTGTTGAGGATTTGTTAGCCTTGTTTATGGAAAGTGGGCATAGCAAGTTATTGGTGTATCGCGACACGATTGACAACATCATCGGGTATGTGCACCATATTGATTTGTTCAAAGAACCCAAAACCATTAGTTCGATTCTTATCCCAATTCTAATAACCACTGAATCGAAACTCGCCAATGAAATGTTAAATGAGTTTACCATCAACAGAAAGAGTATTGCGGTTGTAGTAGATGAGTTTGGTGGAACATCCGGTATTGTAACAACCGAAGACATTATCGAAGAAATTTTTGGCGAAATTGAAGACGAACATGACGATCAAACCGACGTCATTGATAAAAAAATATCTGATTTAGAATATGAATTATCAGCTAAGCTAGAAGTTGATTTTCTTAATGAAAAATACAACTTAAAGGTTCCAGAGGGCGATTACGAAACCCTTGGTGGATTCATTATTTCAGAGCATCAGAGTATTCCTAACGAAGGCGATACCATCGATCTTGGTCGCTTTATTTTTACCATATTGCATTCTGAAGACCACCGTATTGAGACAGTTCGGTTGAAGATTGACCCAGACGATTAATACTGTGTTGATGCGGTAAGTTAGCCTGCACATCCAATTGCCACAGATAGAAGTATTCTATTATTGTTTCGAATTGGCTTGTAGATGACCCTGCGTCACGGGTACAAAAAGGGCCCCATTTCAACATTTACATTTCTAACGTCTTCATCATCATCTCATCAACGATTTCAAATAGATGTTCAGGTTTTTTGGTTTTCCAATTCCAGGTGTTTTCATCTTCTTCCTCAAGACGTATGAAGTTTCCAATTCCAACGGATTCCATTTCTTGTAAAATATGGTCGCGACAATGTAAAAAGGCAACCCAACCTCCTGGTGTATCTTCCCACCATTCTTGGTAATAAGCATCGTCACTTGGGTGAAAGTTCAATATGTTTTCTCCAAGAATGATAAACTTTTCAATGCCTAAATCAATCATTTCATCAATCACCTCTCTCTTGAGTATTGCAATGTCATTGTGAATGGTATCATTCCATTCGCCAATCATTTCGATCACCGCATATTTGACATCGTAGTCAACAAAAAGGACTTTTAGCAATAACGTTTCACTGCCGAAATAATCCCATTGTGGGTGCACCAAGTAATTGTAAATCTTATTGGTGAATTCGAATTGGCTGTGTTGTGTTTGATAAAACGGGCTATTGGGGTCGTTACTCGCTTTGTACACATGGCGCCATAAATAATGTGGCTCAATCTGATGCATCTGAAATGTTAGAGTCTTTTACAATATACAAAGGACGACCCTTAATGTTTTCGTTCATCCGACTTATATACTCTCCTATTATTCCGATCCCAATCAGTTGAATACCTCCAATAAATATTAAGGTAATCATTTGTGAGGCCCAACCCGCTTGATATGTTTCTGAATAATATTTAGAATACAAGGTGTACAGAATCAGAATAAAGCCAATAAATGAAAACACAAACCCAGATATGGTGGCTATTCTGAGCGGCCAGTTGCTAAATGAGGTGATCCCATCCAAGGCCAAACGAATCATTCTTGAATAGGTGTACCCTGTTTCTCCGCTCATACGTTCGTCACGCTTAAACGACACATACGTTTGGTTAAATCCAATCCAAGATATTTGACCACGCAAAAATTTGTGGTGCTCTGGCATGTTTATCAACTGATCAACCACTTTGCGGTCCATAATTCGAAAATCACCTGTATCCAGAGGTATCTCGAAGCTTGTGATTCTGTTAAGCACACGATAAAACCACTTGGCTGTTGCAATTTTCATGGCAGACTCACCCTTACGGCTTTCACGTTTTGCGTAAACAACTTCGAAGCCTTCTAAGCTTTTCAAATACAACTCTTCAATTACTTCCGGAGGATCTTGACCATCGGCGTCAATCATTACCACTTTATCCCCTTCGGCCTTGTCTAAACCCGCACTTACAGCCACTTGATGACCAAAGTTGCGACTAAAATTGATGTATTTTACATCAGTATGTTGCTTAGCCAATCGCTTAATAACATGTTCACTATCATCTTCACTCCCATCGTTTACATATATATACTCTCGTTTTACGTTTAGCTTATCAAACACCGCAGCCATGCGCGTATACATGGGCAGAATATTTTGTTCTTCGTTGTAAATCGGAATGATGACAGAAATCATGGTTCAAATTAACGACAATTAAATAGAAATAAATGTAACTAATCGCCTGTTACTGCGTATTACAACTATCCAACCCTAATTGATCTGTGTCACTCATGTAAACTCGTATTTCGTCTATCTTAAAAAACCACATTACCATCTATTCTTAACCCTTTTATGTGCCCATATTTATTAAAATTGGGCTTCATAACCTAAAAACGAAACATATGTCAGACTCCTTTGATCAATGTTGCATTTGGGTGCAAATTGGCCCGCTCGAAAAATGTTTCGAAGGTCACTTTCTCATCAATTAGAGATTGAATAGTGTCGTCGTTGAAGCCCGTCAACCAAGTAATCACCTCATGCAGTTCTTCAACACTTCTACCCTTTTTTTCAACCTTATCTACGTAATGAGGGTAAACAGAGGCAAAAGTCAATTGCGCAATACGTGCGTCGTGTTCTGGTGTTGTAGTCATTATCCCTGAATATTTAGTAGCGCTGTCAATTCAAGAAATGTCTTGAATTACCTATCTCTTTTTATATCAACTAGTTTCTTTATGGTGGTGTCTCCGTGGTTGTTCATTTCTATAGATTTATACACTCCGATTCCCTTTAAATCAATTATTTCACCCTTCGAAGAATAATTATATACCTTTTTTGTACTCATATCTTCAAACCTCGCTTCGGTCTGGTGTACGATTTTGATGCACTTATTTTCGTTGGACAAAGCGTTGTCTACCTCCAAAAATCCAACAAATCCATTGTTTACATTCACCATTGTAGAAGTAGGCTTGCCATTAACAACCGACATGTAGCTAAAGTTATTTGTCATACGTCCATTTAACTCTCTTTTCCACGGAAAAATAAGCTTTGGGTTTACATTGGCTTTTACAAAGTCGTTCTCTTGTGTTTTAATAAAGTGATGTACGACATTGGCTCCGTGTTCGTCTAAATCAAAGACCATACTGTCAACTAAGTTCTGTGACTTTTCGTACCTACTAAATGTATAATACCCGTCGTCATTTCTCTTAAACTCTAAAAACTCAAAATAATGTTCAGGCGACTTGTCTTTCGAAGCCGTAACTACTTCGTACGTATATGTTGTTGGAACCATCGTGTCGGAAAGTGGAAAATAGAAATCCTGTATCTCATGCTCTTCCTCTTGCTTCTCAATCTTTTCTGGATTCTTTGTTTCCGTTGACGTATTTGACGTACATCCTGTTACAACCAAAGCCAATAACCCAAGGAGTTTATTTTTCATGTGCCAAAATTAAGCATAACGTGGTTGGTTGTATCACGGGTAAAAACGTTCAAACATTACTTTATAGTTTGTAGAATCTTTTCATAATGATGATAACTATGACGAAGGGCGTGGTCCTCAATAAAGAACTGAGCAGTTAGAGGCGCATTTGCATTCAGTGATACCTTACCAGATTGATCCAATTCTGCATCTGTGAAGGAACGAACCGAATCAGCAGCCACTTTACTATTTTTTCGTAAGAGTGCCAGCGTTTCTTGTTTGTTCACCTGTGCAAATTCTTCTGCATGCTGGGCATTCATTTCATTTACAACATCCATAGTCGCTTCTGTAATGGAATTACCTGAGGCCAAAACTTGTGCAAGTTCTATTTCAAGAGGATAAACATTGGCGACATGATGAACTACAACTCCAATTGTTCGGCCATCTCCCACAACAGGTTTGTTCCATTCCGAATCTGATAATCCTTCTGCGAAGGTTGCAAGTGTGTTGGCGCCTGTAATTAGTCGCTCTGCTAGTGCGTTAGCACGAGTGTTTAAATTTGACATATTCTGTGTGTTATTTTTGGTTGGTTTTAACTGAAAAATTGAAGACATCAGGTCTTGAATAATGACCTACCACATCGAACATGCGCTTTGCCTCCGTAATTGTATTTAAATCAATATCTGCGTAAAGAATCCCTTCTTCAGCTTCTAATGGTCCAGCAATGATTTGTCCTTTAGGATCTATGATGCAACTATTGCCAGGATTGATCCATTCTCTTCCTTCGGGATATAGGTTTTTAAAATCATATTCGTCGGGTATATCATTCTTGCGAATGGCCATACACGTGCTAACGACAAATAAACCACCTTCACGTGCGTTGTGCTGCATAGATTGTTGCCAGTTAGGGCTTTTATCCCAAGTAGGTGCGGCTAAAATTTGAGCACCTGTTTCATATACTGCGTTTCTGGCTAAAGGCATATAGTTTTCCCAGCAAATCAAACCTGCAATTTTACCTGCTTTTGTGTCGTGCGATTTGAATGTAGACCCATCTCCTTGTGCCCAAATAAGCCTTTCACCACCGGTTGGTATCAACTTACGGTGTTTGCCAGTTATTTCACCTTCATCGCTTATAAACAATAAGCTATTGTATAGACTTGTCCCACTTGTTTCGGAGTTGCGTTCATGCATCCCCATTACAACACTAATACCAGCTTGTTTAGCTGCCTCACATAGTTGATTTGTGGAATTATCTGGGATCGTTACGGCATTTTCAACGAGTTCAACATACAGAGCGTTTAAATCTGCTCCTTTGCTATTTGGAATTAACCAGACCCAATCCGGGTAACCCGATATAAATGCTTCTGGAAATACAATTACTTTGGCGCCTTTCGCACCTGCTTCTAAAATTGCTTCACATGCTTTTTTTACCGTTTTCTCTTTATTGAGGAATACAGGTGTTAATTGTGCTGCTGCTATTTTTGTTTTAGTCATCATGTTATTTCTTTTCTTTTAATGAAACTCTATGATGCAAAGTTGCAGCCTGTTAAGGCATAACTATTTCAAGATTGATTCAAATGATGAAACAATTGATTCAATTTCTATTTTTCTACCCTTATACTATTTGTAAAGCAAAATCTGTCGGAGAAACCCTAAAGCGTTTCTTAAAAACCCTGGTAAAATAAGTAGGGCTATTAAAGCCAGAATCATAGCCAATTTCAGCTATTGTTTTTTGGGAATTCCCCATTTCACTTAGTGCAGTAAGCAAACGAGACTCTTGTATTAGTTGATTTGGTGACATCCCAGTTAAGACCTTAATTTTTCGACTTGCTTGCGATTTACTAAAGCCCAGTGAGGTAAATAACTCAGCGGTGGTAAAGTCAGATCGTGTAAAGTTGTCTTGAATAATCTTAGACAGATATGTCGAGAAACGAAGGTCATCATTATCTAAAACGGTAAAGTTGTTATGTTTTTCGTAGTGACCTGACAGTTCTTTGTTGGATAAAGCAATCGTTTCCTTGTCGAGATATAGCATTCGGTTCAAGCCTAATGCGCATAGACCATTAACCCTCAACTTTGTTTCCTTAAAAAACGTTTCACCTTCTTCGTCTACAGGTCTACCGCTTACAACGGCCACATTATATTCCAGACTTTCGTTTCTAACGTCAAATAATTCTTTAAGGGCTGTTGCACATGTTATTGCGTCATCGGCATACATGAACGTTGCCATCGTTTGATGATCTGGTTCTCGGACGATTATACCGTTGTGATTGGTAATAACCTTCAATACTTGTCTATGTATTTCTTGGTCTTCTTTTTTGAAAGCCACAATATTGGTTAAAAGGATTGTTCTATACCCTGGGTCAAGTTCTCCGGAGTTGGTGGTTGCAAGATCATTTATATCTGAGCCTTGTCCCATAAACAAATTGTACTCATTGTCTGCTACCTCAATGATGTTACATGCGGTGTTTCCATGTGACTGAAGATGCACTTGATTACACGCATCTTTATCTGGACCTTCCATCAAACAAAAGATGGTCTTGGCTTGCTCATTTACCCAATACTTCAGTTGCTTTACACCAAAATTGTCCTGAATAGCGAGGTCTTCCATATGTGCTTTCACCACATCTTCAGCCGAAAATTCGTCAGTATCAACTGTGTGGATGTCCATGTATAGTGGCATAATTTCTTACTGTTTTAATTATCCTTAACGCATTGCATAAAAACAATGTGAGTCAAACTCATTAACGTTCGTAAAAAGCTAATTTACTACTTGACGTCCAGTCCTACAAAAGTTGATATTAACTCTGTCAATTCTCAAAGTATACCTAAGTACTGAGCCGGTAATTTCTATGCATCTGGCGACCAACTGAAACCGGCAAATAATTTTCAAAAAACTCCATTCAGAAGCGAGGCCACGCCTGCGATAGGTCGTTTTGTTATGTGTGGCGTTCATCAAAAGGATTTCCTTAAAAATCCCTTCATAAAAAAAGACCCAACCGAAGTTGGGTCTTTCTGTGGTGTCCCCGATGCTCCTGCGTCGATCGGGGCAGGGTGGCGTCCGCCACATAGATTTTTTGCAAAAAAAAAGCTCGGCAAATGCCGAGCTTTAAAAGTGGTGTGGGGCGGGTTTGAACCGCCGACACATGGATTTTCAGTCCATTGCTCTACCAACTGAGCTACCGCACCGTTCCCCTCTTTTTCAAGAGGACTGCAAAAGTATTACTTATTTCATTTTTTCAAACGCTTATTTTCTAAATTTTTTATTCCTACAAATAGAACACATGGGCAAAACTTCTATAAGCACAAATGCGTTGGTATAAAGGGCATTAACTATTTTCGCTTTATGCAAATAGCACAGCAAATTTTATTTGTTATCGCACTCGGAATCGCGATCTATTTTTTTTATAAAAACGTTTCTAAAATAAGAAGAAACATTCTACTTGGTCGAGACGAAGATCGGAGCGACCAACCCAAGAAACGCTGGTCCATCATGCTCAAAGTGGCCTTTGGACAAACCAAAATGGTAGCAAGACCGATACCCGCCATTCTTCACTTTTTTGTATACGCAGGTTTTTTACTCATCAATATTGAGGTACTTGAAATCATGCTTGATGGCATACTAGGGACACACCGCATTTTTGCCTTTATGGGTCCTGTTTATGACGTGGCTATCGCATTTTTCGAGATACTTGCACTATTAGTTTTAGTTGGGTGTGTCGTTTTCTTAACGCGACGCTTTATTAGCAGAATACCTCGATTCCATAAGCCAGAAATGAAAGGTTGGCCTACCAAAGACGCCACCATCATACTGATAACCGAGATTGTATTAATGGCCGCTATTTTAAAAATGAATGCGACCGATCAAATTCTACAAGCACGGGGTGTTGACCATTATGCGAATGCAGGTAGTTTTCCTGTAAGTCAATATTTGGTTCCGCTTTTTGACTCATTCTCTACAAGTACATTAATTGTATTTGAGCGTGTTTTTTGGTGGTTTCACATCCTAGGCATTCTAGTTTTCTTAAACTTCCTACCATACTCAAAACACTTTCACATTATCCTGGCTTTCCCAAACACCTTTTACTCTAAGTTGAAGCCAATGGGTCAAGTAGACAATATTGGTTCAATCACCAACGAAGTTAAAATGATGATGGGTGACCCATCGGCTGATCCAAACGCTCCACCACCTGAAAGTTTTGGTGCAAAAGATGTAACAGACTTAAGTTGGAAAAACATTATGGACGCGTATACCTGTACCGAATGCGGAAGGTGTACTTCTGTTTGCCCGGCTAACGCAACTGGTAAAGTACTTTCTCCAAGAAAGATAATGATGGACACACGCGACAGGGCGGAAGAAATAGGTAAACGTATAGATTCAGGTATTACAGAACCAGACGACAAAAACCTTTTAACCTATATCACTCCAGAAGAATTGTGGGCGTGTAACAGCTGTAATGCTTGTGCAGAAGCCTGCCCAATAAACATAGACCCATTAAATGTAATTGGTCAATTAAGACAGTATTTAGTTATGGAAAAAGCTGAAGCCCCTAATGAACTAAATATGATGTTTACCAATATTGAAAACAATGGCGCCCCGTGGCAATTCCCTGCTACAGATCGTGACAAATGGACAACTGAATTATGAGTAAAGATTTAAAAGATGTAACTGTCGATGGCGAAAAGATTAGCCCGATTTTAGACGATAAGGTCAAAAATTATTTAATCGATATTGACGGCACAATAACAGAAGATGTGCCAAACGAAGATCCTGAAAGAATGGCTGTTGTAGACCCATTCCCTGATGCCTTAAGTGCATGCAACCACTGGTACGAAGAAGGCCATATTATCACGTTTTTCACCTCAAGAACTGAGGAAACAAGAGAAGTAACAGAAACATGGCTCAATAAACACGGGTTTAAATACCATGCATTATTAATGGGCAAACCAAGAGGCGGAAATTATCATTGGATTGATAATCACCCAGTGCGATCGACACGATATAAGGGTAATTTCACCAAGGGATTTAAAAAGGTCTCGATTTTTGTAAACGAGTTTGAAGACTAAGTAATGGCAGAAAAAATACACGTTCCAACTGTTGCAGAACTAAATGCAAAAGGTGTTACTCCAGACGTTCTTTTTTGGGTTGGTTGCGCAGGAAGCTTTGACGAACGGGCTCAAAAAATTACCAAGGCCATGGCTAAGATTTTGTCGCACTTGGAAATAAACTTTGCCATCTTGGGCAAGGAAGAAAGTTGTACTGGCGACCCTGCAAAACGTTCAGGAAATGAGTTTCTTTTTCAAATGCAGGCCATGAACAACATATCTATCATGAATGGCTATGGCATTACTAAAATATTAACCACTTGCCCGCATTGCTTCAATACCCTTAAGAATGAATATCCAGACTTAGGTGGAAATTATGATGTAATGCACCATACTTCATACATTCAAGATCTAATCAACCAAGGGAAACTAACATTTGGCAAGGGCGATTATAAAGGCAAAAAGATTACCTACCATGATAGCTGTTATATTGGAAGAGCGAATGGTATTTACGACGCCCCTCGAGATATTCTTAAAAAACTTGATGCAGAACTCGTTGAACTAAAACGTTGTCGCAGTAATGGATTTTGTTGTGGTGCTGGAGGTGCTCAAATCTTTAAAGAAGCTGAAAAAGGGACTAAGGAAGTTAACGTAGAACGAGCCGAAGAGGCACTAGAAACAAAGGCTACCATTGTTGCGTCGAACTGCCCGTTTTGCATGACCATGTTGAGTGATGGAGTTAAACATTTTAACAAAGAGGGCGAGGTTCAAGTTATGGACTTAGCCGAATTAGTTGCTAACGCCAACGATTTATAAGATGAATAATTGGGATCAATTATCGCCAGAATCAAGGTTATGGATGTATGGTTCAAAACGAGCACTGTTTGCAGATGAACAGCATTCTATTAATCAACTACTAGCTAACTTTTGTGCTGAATGGTCAGCACACGGCAGTAAACTCGATTGTGGATTCAGCATTTTATACAACCAAATAATTGTACTAGGTGTTGATGAAAAAAGTGCCGAAGCCTCAGGCTGTAGTATAGACACTTCTGTACAAATCTTTCGCGAGTTAGACACCAAATATGATCTAGACCTTTTTAATCGACTAAGAACATACCACCTTGAAAATGGTGCGTTGACTGCCTATCATGCAAGCGAAGTCAAAGCAAAACTGGACAACAATCAATTGCACCCAAATTCTATCTTCTTGGATATGTTGGTGCCAACCAAAGGATTGATTGACGAAATTACGAAACCACTTAAGGCAACTTGGTTGTCTAAGTATGTATAAAGTTAACCTGGTAAAATCAGCAATGGCACATGAATTTGGCCAGTTAGCTTCTTTGTGGTACTCCTGCTAAACAAATAATCTATCCTCGAATTGTGGCGATGACAAACCACAAGCATGTCCAAATGCGTGTTAGCCAAATGTACGTTAATACCCTCTTCAGGTGAATTGGCAATTTCAGTAGCTACCGCCACCTGCATGCCGTTTAACGGCAAACTCTTATGAGCAGTTTCTGTATCACTTGTAAGAACATGTAAAACAGAAAGTTTTGTTTTCTGCTTGTTTTTAAGACTGTTTAAAATGCGTTCAACAACCTCCACATGTGGAATTTCTGACTTGGTTGTGGCGATGCAAACTTTAGGTCGTTCCTCAATTTCGAATTCGGTAGGAACAGCAAGAAGTGGCAAAAGACCTAATCTTACAATTTGTTCTGTGTTAGAGCCTAGTACCTTATTGGCGATGGTGTTGTCTCCTCTTGTGCCCATTACAATCATATCTGCATTATGTGCTGCTATGATTGCTGGCAGTATATCTTGCAGGTACCCCAATTTAGCCTTGGTTTGAACCAAACCTGGGCAGTCATATTTTTCTTCGAGCCTCTTTTTTTCAATCTTTAAGTCGCGCTCAGCATCTTCTTGCATAAGGTCGGTGATGTTAATCATCATACCAGGTGTTGTTCTTGGAGGAACCACACCATGAACTAGAATTAACTTAAAGTTGGAAACACCGAACATTTCGAATACAAAATCCGCTGCCTTTTGGGCGTTTTCTGAAAAATCGGTTGGCAGCAAAATATGTATCATGACGACGTACTGCTAAGTGATATTTCCATTTGTTTCGCCAAGGAGTAATTGTCTGTTTGTACCGTTTCAATCCAAATGTTGCGCATTTTTCTAAACACCTGCACATGTAAACCAGCTTGTTCCTCAAACGCTGTTTCAACTTCCGCAACTGTCATATCTGCATTGATTTGTAGCTTCTGTGGAAGTGCATTATTCGTTAAATCTGAAATTGACTCCGTACCAAAAACCCGCATTTTTGCGCTCGACGACTCCCCTTCTTCATGTGCCTTCTTGAATAGTTCAAGTTTCAGCCCATTGAACATGTCTGTAAATTGATGTTTTACATCTAATACTGTTGCTCCTTTTTCTATCGTAAAGTCCATAGCGTCAGTTTTAAAGTGCATCTGCCGCAAAGCGTGTAAACTCTTCTTTCAGGTCGGTATATATCTTTTTGAACATTGTCATCTGATCTACCAACGCTGCATCTTCTTCTGCTTTTCGATGATCCGTAGCTACATTATTTGCCTTCGCATTTTCAACTAGTTTATGCTCCGCTGCATTAATATCATGCTTTAAGGTGTCAATCACCTCGTTTTGTCGGATAAACTGGTTCTGGAAATGCTCGACTTGGGCTGTGATTTCCGTCTTTGTGTTCTGAGTAATAATCTCCTCTAATCTATGTTTAAATGTTCCAATTTCATCTTTGTAGAAATTAAGATGTTTGATCCATTTCGTGTACTCTTTGTGTAATTCGTTTAAATATTTTTCTGCCATGATACTATTGCTTTAATGTTAAAAAATGAGGACTGGCATCTTACTTGTCATTGCCAATTCTTTTGAAATACTTTTATGAAATAAATTATTAATAAAACCGCGTTTATGTCGCTTCAACCCTATTAACTGCAGGTCATTTTCCCACACATAATCATTGAGTTCTGATGCAATATCCTCACCAGCGATGGTGTCTACATTGGCATTTGGTTCAAAATGCTTCACTACTGCCAACATTTCGTCTGCATTCACTTTTTTGTTAGAAACATGAATGATATTTAGGGTTGAATTGAAAGGTCTGACCAATTCTTGGAAGTCTAAAATAGCATTGTCAGATTCCATTGTAAAATCTGTTGCATACCCCGCCTTAGGCCAACCAGTGTATACTGAACCATCAGGAACTATAATCATTGGGATATCACAACGTTGCATTACGTCACTAGACGTTGTTCCTATCCACTTGTCGAAAGGGTTATTTACACCTTTAGTTCCCATGATAACTAAGTAAATGGCTGATTCTGCTTCAATCTCTCGAATCATGTCTACCACTAAACCAAAAGTTTGCCACGTTCGTATGTTCCCCCCTACTGAGGTTTTTAATTTACTCGCCAAACCGTCTAGCTTACGCGAATTGTCTAATTGTTGTTGATCCATCATATCCTTCACTGTTGAGGGAGGGGTATGGACGTCTAAAACAGGTACGTGTTGCGCATGGGCAAGCACCACTTCTGCATCTAAGTCTCTTGCAACTCTTGCTGCGTAATTTGCTGCATTTTCAGATATCTCAGAAAAATCAACGGGACAGACTATTGTTCTCATAAAACTTTGGGTTTGTCTTACAAAGAAGATATTTCCTAGCCAAGAGCCTAATGACAGCCATCAATTACACTTGTGATAAATAACAGTGATGAAAAAAATGACTTAACCCAACCCTTTTTCACCTGAGTTCGTCAAGTAGTCATAAATCACTTTTATATCTATGAACAAGCTCACCTTTATAATTGTATTTGTTTTTTTTTCATCAGTTTCATTGGGTCAAGACAAAGCGTCTATCCTGTTCGATTCTGATAGTTATCGGTTAACGCCTTTTCAAACCGAAAAAATAAACGTGCTATTATCACAATTAAATGGTGAGCCATGTTCTGTTTCGATTTTCGGTCATACTGACTCTGATGCCAGCAACGTATATAACATTGCATTGTCTAAAAAAAGAACTACATCAGTCAAGCAATATATCACAAAGCATTACCCAAACATTGCAATTTTAAAGACAGCATTTTTCGGTGAACAAAAACCGCTAAATAAGAATGAAAATAACAGGGCCAAAGCCCAAAATAGGCGTGTGGAAATAACACGTACCTGTTCGGTTTCAGCGCCAGAGAATGAAAAATCTGAAAACATTTGGCCTTTACTTAACCAAATTCAACCAACCCCAACCAACTTACATTTTGACGGAGCCGACGGGGGTGCGTTCAACCTTAAAAATGGTGCACGTATCTCCATAGCTCCAAATACGTTCCCAAAAGGGCAAATAAACCTCCATGTATCAGAGTGTGTAACCATAGGTGATGCTTTCGCCTATGGTCTTACTACTCAGTCTAATCAAACTGGTGATGGGCTACAGTCGTCTGGAATGTATCGTCTCCAAGCGTTCCAAAATGGTCGTTTGATTCCAAAACTAAAGTCTAATGATATCACTATTTATGTACCTGTTGACGGTACTGACTATAAAACCTTTGACGCTGTTACACGTGACCAGTATGTGGAATGGGAAACACGAGAAACCGGTGATGATAGGTTTATAAACCCATATTTGAGTCTCTGCGAATTAACCTCTTGCCCTAACATGATAGTGCAATCTGACGTGGTTTATTCTTATGCTACATGTCGGTTTTTCTGGTGCAAAGTGAAACGCTTTTTTTCAAAAAACTACAAGAAGGAGTATGACAACTATGTGTATTCCACCATTATGCGCAATCCAAATTTTCAAGCCATGTATCTTGTATATCAAAAAGAGATCGATGAAGCGTTTGGTGACGAACGTGCATTTGCCATGTACATTGCCAGCCATAGCTACACTGAGATATTACAGAAGATGAACGAACTTTTTCCTAGATTTACTAAAGACGTTTTTTACGCCATGCAAATGCCCAATTATTCGTGGGTCAATTGCGATCGATTTACCAACTTTAAAAACCTAACGACCATCACTATAAATGAAACCCTTGAAGAAGGGAAGGACATTCGGTTGTACTTTAAAAAGTTGAATTGCGTCATGAGACCAAACGAAAACGGCCTACAAAAATCCAAATTCAATAAGGTTCCTGTTGGACAAATTGCCACACTGGTTATTATGAAACGTATCAATGATGTTTTGCTGATGAGCAGCGATGAATTTCACATTGGAGACAAACCCAAAGTACATTTCAAACCAATTAAAACGAACGACTTAAAACAGGTGTTCTTAAACTAAGGCAGTTTAATTAATTCCCCAGTACCGGTTTGCACGTGAACCTCTTTTAAGTCGGAGGGCTCCGACACGTAATACATGTTTCCTTTGTTGTAAATGCCGACGTAAATTAACCGTGTTGCATTGATATAACAATCCAAAGGTGTATGGCTATCTATCAAGGCCTCTTCACATACCAATTCTCTTGCGTCGATATTTGTTATTTCCTCTATAGATCCTTTCAATTTAAGGGCCTTGCCACGCAAAGTTGTTGCTCCCGAATTTATGGACTCAACATAGATCTCATTACTAATGTCTACACGCAAATCAATGTCTTCTAATGCCGAATGATAAATTGACAAATCGGTTAGCCGTAAGGTATCGTTTGAGATAATATTCGTTGCACCAAATACAGACAATTCATTGATGTCGTGTATGAAAACTTCTAGCGTGATTTCCCGTTTATAGGACCGGACAAAGTTGCACGTATTGCAATTGCTGATGGTTAAGGTTTCTCCATCTACTTCAGCTGATATTCCCTCAACTATGTTTTCTCCGCCAGTGATTAATATTCTTTCAGCTTGGGCAGTATCCTGAGAAATAATCAAGTTAAAACGATCTCCTATTGAAATTGCACTAAAGGGTTTTAACGGCCGCTCAATCGAAATATCATCACCTGTGCTGCTCACACAGTCATCCCATTGTTCCTTTTTGCACCCGGTGAGTACAAGCAATATGAACGATATGGTTATCCAATTTCTCATAGTCGATATCCGAAACCCCAAGTAAAGTGATCTGCGATTCCAAAATGTGTTTTTAATGCCGCAAGTATATAGCCGTGTTGATTGAAGTGGTAATTGAAGCCTAAACGCTGATATGTTATAAATTTATTAGCACTTGGTTTATATGGATAGAACCCGATATCAGTTATAAAGTACACCCTACTGATTAACAACTGATGACCGGCGTACACACCAAATTCCATCATGTCTGGAATACTTAATCCAGTTAATGGTTCATCAGGGTAATCAATAAAATGGTGTGTTTTGTCAATGTAAATGTCTGAACCAAATCGCCAGCTACGCTTTAAATTCACTTGCTTAATTCTAGTGGCACCAATATTCCAAATGTGGAATCCAGTGGTTTTTGTTAGGCTGCGTTCTTTAAATCCGTACGCTGCATAAAACTGCCAAGCTCTATTATCCAACGTATCCTTGATTGGATTACGATGTGGTTTCTGTTCAATTAAATAATTGCCGCCAACATAAAGCGAAGGCATGTTAACCCCTAAATTGGGTACACGATAACTTCCATTGCTAAAATGCGTTAGACCAAAGCCTATTTGCAAATGCCATGGATTGTTTAGCTTATGCGTTTCCCATGTGGCGAAACCCTGCATCACCCCATTAATGTGACTCCCAATGGCCTGATTGCGTCTGTTATCGTATATATCAAACTTCTTTGTAAGGTAAGCAAGACCGGTACTAAAGCGAATGCGAATCTCGCTATGCGAAAATGATTTAAGAGACGTTTCGATACCTGGCATTGCAGCGAATGCATTTCCCACAAGATCAGGAGTCCCTAAATTCATATACAGCAAACCCATATAGATTTCAGGCTTTTTGTAAAAGCCTGCCCAAGGTTGCACAGATTGTTGCTTTGATATTTGCAACTCAAATCCGTGTGTATGTGCTTCTAAGTTTTTTGAATCTTCACGATGGGCAACCAAAAAACCAGGGTAATAATTAAACCCTATCGCCATTTTAGGACGCTCTTGGCACCAAGCCCAACTGCTTAAAACAGTAAGTAATAGAAATGCTAAACCCTTTTTCAAAACTCCATCAAAACAAACCATTATTTAGGTCTCCTACAACCTGAAAATGTGAAATTTAAGTATCATTTCGAGACAGTTATCGTTCAATTATGAAAATATTTTCATCTTTTTTTCAAACCCGTGGAATTTAACTAGTCAAAATTCAGCCAATGTTGGCGAGACTTTCGAGCCCAACACCAGCAAATACGTGGGTTTGGCTTGATTATTGTAGAGTAGTTAGACACATACATTTAGCAAGAAAAATCAAACATTCGGCTACCTTTGCAAGTTCTTATTAAAAACGCATTAAGTAGTAGTTACGTTAGAATTATATGAGACAACTAAAAATTAGTAAGCAGTTTACTAACCGCGAAAACAAATCACTAGACAAATACCTGAACGAGATTAGTAAGGTAAATATGATTGATGCCCAAGAAGAAGTTATCTTGGCACAACGTATTAGAGAAGGCGACCAAGCTGCATTAGAAAAGCTTGTAAACGCAAACCTTCGATTTGTTGTTTCTGTTTCGAAACAGTACCAAAATCAAGGTTTAACCTTAGGTGATTTGATTAACGAAGGAAACCTAGGCTTAATTAAAGCTGCTAAGCGTTTTGATGAAACACGTGGATTCAAGTTCATATCTTACGCGGTATGGTGGATTCGTCAAAGTATTCTTCAAGCGTTAGCTGACCAATCAAGAATTGTACGTCTTCCGTTAAATAAAGTTGGTTCTATTGGACGTATCTCTGCTACGGCTGCCAAATTAGAGCAGAAACATGAACGCGAGCCTACTGCAGAAGAAATTGCTAAGGCACTAGACATTCCAGTTACTGAAGTTGAAAACGCTTTTAAAACGTCAGGTCGTCATTTAAGTATTGATGCTCCATTAACTGAAGGTGAAGACAACACCTTATTGGGTGTTTTAGATAACAACGACGAACCAGATCCTGACAACCCGTTGTTGAACGAATCATTGCAAAAAGAAATTAATCGTGTTATTTCAACACTTTCTGAAAAAGAAAGAGACGTCTTGAAATATTACTACGGTTTAGATGGTGGACCAGCGCATACTTTGGAAGACATTTCTGAAAAAGTAGGACTTACACGTGAACGTGTCCGTCAAATAAAAGAAAAAGCATTGCGCAGACTACGTAAGTCGTCTAAAAGCAAAATCTTGAAATCCTATTTGGGATAGAAGACAAATGATAACTTATGAGAGGCTTCCATCAATCGATGGGAGCCTTTTTTTGTAGCAACCAACCGAAACCCACTTGATAAAACACGGACTTAGACGTTGCTATGGTTTCCCAATTTCGCCAATAGGTATTGTATCGTGCCCCAAAGCCAAGGGTAATCGTTAATGGTGCTTTCTTAAACAGTTTTCTCGAAAACTCCATTCCATAAGCAAAACTAGCAGAATGTACCGCTGGTGTTTTAAAGCTAAAAACAACGGGTTTATTAGACGTCCTTCCAGCAACGTTTACGGAGTAATCGTCATAAGATGATACGTAATACCCATTTATTGAACCCGAACCATATTCACCACTACTAATTCTGGAATAATCGTAATACCGAAAATGTATTTTGGTTCTTTTACTTGTAGCAGTCATGAGCCCGCCACCAAACGTAAAGCTCAAATGATTTCGAGAAGTCCTGCTCTCGTGTAAAACAAACTGCCCGTTTATATTGAAGCCAATAAAGTCTCCAGGTGTCTCCACATAAACCATTTTGGCACGTTGAACAGTAAATAGAGTATCGAATTGGTTTTGGCCAAAACCTTTAGATACGCTAACCGCGTCAAACTTGCCTTCCTCCACAAAATATAGCGTTTCGTCTCCATAAGGCTTATCATCTAAATGGTAGCTGTCGTGTCGACCAAATGCCCGATTAACGATATTTATTTCTGCTCCTAAACGCAATCGCCATGATTTTTTGGATTGCGCTTTCACGCCAAGTTGCGCACTGACATAATTATTGTTATCCGTATTCCCACAGCAATAACCACTTAAATCGTCGTATTGAAATTTAACATCATACGGACGTACGGTAGTGATAGAATGATTTTTCAAACCTGCGTTGTCGCGACTTACATCAAGATGGCTTAAAGCGCTTGCACCAAACAATCCATCTCGCCACACTTGATTCTCAATAAGTCCTTGCCCTGCCTTGAGCTCAATCGCATCAACTTCAAAATTTTTTAGCAACCACGATTGCGCAGATACTGTTTTGCACAAAACAATACCCATTGCAACCAACATCAAACGGATTAAATTTTTGTCCATATAAATTCAGCATATCAAGGATACAACATTACCAGAAAATAGCGGTTGTCCATTCAATTCTTTATGTTTGACTATGAAACTCAATCTGACACTTATACTCTTATTCTTTTTAGCTGCGTGTCAAACCAACTCAAATAAACCGCAAGAGGTTGACACTGTTATCGAAGACAGCACTACACCAACTGAATTACTGTACTCTGGAAGGGTTATTCAAATGGAAGATGTGGGCTACCCAATGTTCGCTTTAGATCTTATATCACAACAAAACGGTAAAACCCATTCGTTCCTGCTGAATATTGAGGCTATAAACATCACACATGAAGAAGCATATAAACTCAAAGACAAACAGGCAACGGTTACTTATGCTCTTAAACACGAGCCAATGGTAATGGACATTATACATGAAGACTCCTCTATTATGGGTGAATACGCTCTTCCACACAGAAATGACTTTGAACGTGTATCTGGTGTAATATCTGGTGCAGAAGAGGAAAGTCAAGGTGACTTGCCTGGAGAATTCAAGATTATATCTTCTGACGGCAAGTCGATGATGTTTGAATATTATATCGACGAGAGTTTAGCCAACATAAACGGAAACACAGCCACGGTATTTTACGAAATTAGGGACGTATCGGTTGTTCAATCTATCAAATTACATGAGTAGTCGGATTTTACTTTGCTTCATCGCACTTGGTCTTTATGGCTGCCCTTTGGTTGTCAAAAAGCCAGATCAACCTGCCAAACCGAAAGTGCAACTTGTAGTGCTTGGTAATGTCCAGGATGCAGGTTCTCCGCATATTGGCTGTAACAAATCTTGCTGTACTGAACTATTGGATAAACCGGATCCTTCGCGTCAAGTGGTATCACTTGGGCTTATTGATCATCGCGCACATACATCATTTTTATTTGAAGCAACACCAGATATAAGCGCGCAAACTCATATGTTGTCGACCTTAGACTCAGGCCTAGCCTCAATGCCCAACGGCATATTTCTCACACATGCACACATTGGTCATTATGCCGGTTTGATGTACTTAGGAAAAGAAGCGATTAACAGCCACTGCATTCCTGTGTACACCATGCCACGTATGGAACAGTTTTTAAACCAAAACGGCCCGTGGAGTCAGCTCGTTTTACAAGAAAACATTGAACTGTTTTCCATTGAAAACAATAAGCCCATATCAATAGGAGACAGCCTATCTGTGACGCCATTTCGTGTACCTCACAGAGATGAGTATTCTGAAACAGTTGGCTATAGAATACAAGGTCCGTCAAAATCGGCTCTATTCATTCCAGATATCGACAAGTGGGAGAAATGGAATCTTCACATCATAGACGCTATTAAACAAGTGGACTTCGCTTTTATTGATGCCACTTTTTTCGATGGAGATGAAATAAAATCAAGAGACATAAGTGAAATACCTCATCCCTTCGTAATCGAGACCATGACGCTTCTAAAAGATATGACTCCAGAGCAAAAGGAAAAAGTTCATTTTATTCATATGAACCATACCAATCCTTTATTGAAGGAAACATCTCCTCAGTCTAAACTGGTTCAAAAAGAAGGATTTAAAATTGCTCGCTTAGGGCAGGCATTTGATTTGTAGTATTAACGAACGACTGACCCTGGCTCAATACCGCCAACTGGCTCAACAAACACCAATTTCCCTTCCGTGTTTTCCGCCATTAACAGCATTCCGTTTGATTCAACACCACGCATTTTTCTTGGCGCTAGATTTGTAACAACAACTGCTTGCTTTCCGACCAAGTCTTCAGGACTAAAATGTTGTGCAATGCCAGAAAGAATGGTGCGCTTTTCAAGACCTATGTCTACCAACAATTGTAAAAGCTTATCTGCTTTAGGCACTTTAGCGGCCTCAACAATGGTTCCTACTCTAAAGTCCAACTTCGAAAAATCATCAAAGGTGATGGTAGGTTTTATTGGTTCTAATTCTGGTGCTTCCGCGTTTTCTTGTGCTTGATTTTCCAATCTTTCTTTTTGTTTTAGTATTTCCTCGTCTTCAATCTTAGCGAACAACAGCGTTGGCTTATTCACTTGCTGACCGGCCATTAGTCCAGTTGGTTTAAGCTGAAGCATATCTGTTAATTTACCAGATGTGTGGGGCAGAAATGGTGTACTCGATTTAGCGAACAAGGCCAGTAATTGTAGTGAAACATTCAGTATTTCTTTTACGCGTTCTTGCCCATTTTCTTCTTTAATTGCATGCCAAGGTGCGGTATCTTGCAGGTATTTATTGCCAAGTCTGGCAATGGCCATTAACTCCGCCAAACCATCTCTAAATTTAAACTCTTCAATCAATCCTCCCACTTTTTCTTCAAGTGCTCGGGCTGATTCCAGCACGTCGTAATCCGTCTTATTTTCGTTTGCAGGAACGACACCATCGAAATATTTATGGGTTAATACCATTACTCGATTCACCCAATTACCCAAAATCGCTACCAATTCGTTATTCACCCGTGCTTGAAAATCTGCCCAGCTAAAATCACTGTCTTTGGTCTCGGGCATTATGCTCGTTAACACATAACGTAACTCGTCTTCTTTCCCAGGGAAATCATTTAAATATTCATGCAACCAAACCGCATGATTTCTTGACGTTGAAAGTTTCTCGCCTTCCAAATTTAGAAATTCATTGGCCGGTACATGTGTCGGTAAGTTGAAGTCACCATGGGCTTTTAACATGGCTGGAAATATTATGGTATGAAAAACGATATTATCCTTTCCAAGAAAATGCGTTAATTCAGCCTCAGGATTTTGCCACCACGATTTCCAATCATCTGTACATTCTTTTGTTGCCGAGATATACCCAATAGGTGCATCAAACCACACATACATTACTTTACCATCGGCGCCTTCCACCGGAACCTTAACGCCCCAGTCTAAATCTCTAGTCATCGCTCGCGGTTTCAAACCATCATTCAGCCAACTCATACATTGACCATATACGTGCGATTTCCATACATCCTTTTTGGTAGCTACCCATTCATTTAAAAACGACGCTTGAATAGTATCTAAAGGTAAAAACCAGTTCTTTGTTTCCTTTTTGACTGGACTGTTTCCGGTAAGCGCTGATTTTGGATTAATCAACTCAGAAGGACTTAACGTTCGTCCACAATTCTCACATTGATCTCCATAAGCCCCTTCATGTTTACAGTGTGGGCAATCACCGGTTATATATCTATCGGCCAAAAACTGATTTGACTCTTCATCATAGTATTGCTCGGTTACCTGCTCTACAAAAACGCCATTATCATACAGTGTTTTAAAAAATGCTTTGGCGGTTTCGTGATGAATTGGTCGTGTTGTTCTCGAAAAATTATTAAACCCAATACCCCATTTCTCCAAACTGTCGTGAATCAGTGTATAATTCTCGTCAACAACATCTTGAGGTGTTACTCCTTTCTTTTTGGCCTGTAACGTAATTGGCACACCATGCTCATCGGTTCCACAAACAAATAAGACTTCCTTCTTTGCGTTTCTCAAGTAACGCACATAAATATCACTTGGCAAAAAACACCCTGCTAAATGGCCAATATGTAAGGGCCCGTTGGCATAGGGTAAAGCACAGGTGACCAAATGTTTCTTGTTTGTAGACATGGCGGCAAAATTAGCGGACTTTTCTCTTTTCTATGAAGTATACGTCGGCCTTTTTGAGAAACCCTTGTTTTTGTTTCTGTGTTCTATACCCATAAATCAATGCGCTACCGTCATTCATGTAGAAAAACTGGGCTTCTTTACGCGTCACTTTTGTCGAATTCTTCCCCGGAATAGTGTCCGAATTAAGTTCTCCAAACTCCAGTGGTTTAATATGACCAAAATAAAGTTTGTTCTTGGCTGCATACCCTAACTGTAAGGTATCGTCATCTACAAATGTTTGCAATTTAGCAGAGGTTGTCCATGGAATATAGTCGAGATCAATGTCGAAATAATAATCATGTTTGAGTTGGCCTTCGGCATCAAATCGAAGAATTAAGCCATGCGAATAAGCATAACCTTTAAAGTCTTGTGGTGATCCTGCAATAGTGTTTCCATTTCGTGTTACCCCGTATAAATCCGTGTATAGTTCTTTGTAAATCTCTACGGGCAGCATGAAACCGTTTCCAATAGAAATTACCGGATGCGCAAAGGCATGGGTTCTTATTTCGGTACTTTTTTCATGCTTCTTTAATCTCGCCAGTTTACGTTTCATTTCAAGTTTTTCGTACTTATCCAAGTAGTCGAAATAATGTGGTAAGTCCGAAAACGAAAACGTCTTCATATTCAAGCAACAACCATCTTCTATGACCGCAAAAAACACCCCACTAGCTTGTCGAGTAGTATATTTGGCGTAAGTGCCTGTTAGAAGTATTCTGTCTTCACTTAGCTGATAGATCGTTATCCCATGAATCGTTTTATCAGGTATGCTAAATTGAAACCGCCCAAAAGATTCTCCAGTGCCACTCCAGGTCGCTACAAATACATCATTTTCCTTGCTACTCTTTTCCCTCCAGATGTAAGACACGTCAGTACCTCCTTGTATAAAATCAAAATACAGTGGAAACACTTTTGTCCGCTTTTTCACCCGCTTTACACTATACGATTCGTAGCCCGGTGCTTCAGTTGGGGCTACAACTATACGTTCTCTATTAATTCTACGGTCCAAAAAAAATTTAGCTTCATCGCCTACAACTATTTGTGGCTCGTACATCTTATTAGGGAGATCACCAGACACAACCTGAAACTCGCTTTTTGATGACTCAACTAAGGAGTATTCTCCACGGCGGTAATCATAATAGAAATCGTAAAATGCATCGTTACTGCGATATTGATCTCTGGGTTTGTGCCTAAATGGAATAGGTGGAATCGTATCTATTTGAACTTTCAGGATCGAATCAAGTAAAATATACCTCCTTGTTGGGATGTATTTGGACTTTACAGCTGCCTTAACACTGCTAATCAAAACATAGTTTTCAATACATGCGGTAGACTCAACTATTTCATCTCCTGTCAAAACAATTTCAAACTGGTTTTTCGGTATTTGTGATTGTGTTACAAACGGTGATATACACAGTGCGATAAACAAACAAAATACGATATGGAACTGCTTTTTCAAGTAATCAAAAATAGGATATTCTATCACTTCTTCAGCTGCAAGTTGATGAACGGGAAAGACTACAAATGTCATAGTTGTGTCAAAGGAAAAAAAATTACATGTCTATACAAACAATTTGCGTGAGCGCTGGTTAGTTCTACCATAAAGACATTTTGCAAAAACAAAAAAATGAAAAAAACATTATTAATTTTATCTGTTTCTACCGGGCTACTATTGGCTTCATGTGGAAACCCAAAAACAACAACTACAGAAGAAGCTGGTGAAACAGCTGAAGCAACAGTAGAAAGCGTAACATACAGCGTAAACATTGACGAATCAACCGTAAATTGGTCTGGAGCCAAAATATTGGATGATTCTCACACAGGAACTGTAACTGTTACTGCTGGATCCCTTTCTACGAAAGACGGAGCAATTGAAGCTGGGAATTTTACGCTTGACATGACGTCTATAGCGGAAGCTAATCCGGCAAATGAAGAAATGACTGCTAAATTAATGGGTCACTTAAAAAGTGGAGACTTCTTTATGGTTGATTCTTTTCCAACTGCATCATTTGAAATCACTTCAGGCGGTACTGACATGGTTAAAGGAAACTTAACTATTAAAGGAATTACTAAAGAGATTGAAATTCCAGTGACTACTGAGATGACTGACGCTGGCATGACTGCTTCAAGCAAGTTCGCAATTAACAGAAATGACTGGGGTGTTGTTTGGGGAAATAACAACACGGATGAAAATTGGGCTTTCCTAAAAGACAATTTCATCAAAGATGAAATCGAATTTGATATAACATTAGTTGCATCTAAATAATCTTTTTGAAAGTTAGGTACTTTTGAAATATTGAAAAGGGTCGGCATTGCCGGCCCTTTTTTTATTCTTTAATATTTTGCAGCTTTAATAGGAAGGCATAATCCAAGGCAATTTCCTTTATACGCTCAAATCGTCCGCTTGCTCCCCCGTGTCCGAAATCCATTTCGGTTTTTAGCAATAAAATATTGTTGTCTGTTTTTAACGCCCTCAATTTTGCCACCCATTTTGCTGGTTCCCAGTATTGAACTTGACTGTCGTGTAAGCCCGTTGTTACCAGCATATTTGGATAATCTTTTGCCTCCACATTGTCGTAAGGAGAATATGATTTTATGTAATTATAAAAAGTTTCCTCTTTTGGGTTTCCCCATTCGTCAAACTCACCAGTTGTTAGTGGAATAGACTCATCCAACATCGTGGTCACTACATCAACAAAAGGCACTTGAGCTACAACACCTTGCCACAATTTTGGCTCGAGGTTAATTATTGCACCCATTAATAAGCCACCAGCACTGCCGCCCATAGCATATAAATTTTTTGTTGACGTATAGCTTTCCTTCACCAAATGCTTGGCGCAATCTATAAAATCGAAAAACGTGTTCTTTTTGTTTAGCAATTTACCTGACTCATACCACTCACGTCCCAACTCTTCACCTCCTCTAATGTGCGCAATGGCATAAATAAAACCACGGTCTATTAAACTCAGTCGGTAGGAGCTAAAATGTGGATCCATCGAATGACCGTAACTTCCATAGGCGTATAGCAACAAAGGTGCTTTGCCGTCTTTTACCATCCCTTTCTTATACACCAACGACACCGGCACGTCTACACCGTCTCTGGCTGTAATAAATAACCTTTCAGATACATACTCTTCCTTGTTGTAACCACCAACAACTTCTTGCTCTTTAAGCAATTCCTTTTCCTTGGTCACCATATCATAATCAAACACAGAATAAGGTGTTGTCAGCGAACTATATCCAAACCGAAGTATTTTGGAATCAAATTCTGGGTTTGTTCCAGTGCCGCAGCTGTAAGCCGGATCATCCATTTTGATGTAATGTTCATTGCCAGTGCTAATGTGCCGAATACGGATATGTGTAAGGGCATTATGGCGTTCTTCCATGACCAAAAAGTCATTAAAAAGTTCGATTCCATCAAGAAGCGTATCGGGCCGATGAGCTACCAATTCCTTCCAATGCTGTTTTTCTGTATCCATCAAACCACATTGCATTAAGCGAAAGTTAGGGGCTTCCCAATTGGTTAATACATACCAGGAATCATTAAAATGAGCAATACCATGCTCAATACCTCTTTCTCTTTTATTAAAAACCGTAAAACTTCCTTCCGGATTATCTGCCGCTAATATTTGATGTTCGGAGGTTAGTGTGCTGTGAGAAGATATAACTAAGTACTGTCTCGACTTTGTTTTACGTACATATACATTATAAGTGTCATCCAATTCATGATACACTAATGTAGATTTGTCCGTTTTTATACTATACCTAAATATCTTATCAGACCTCAAAGTCTCCGAATCTTTGGTTGTATAAAACAATGTATTGTTGTCGTTAGCCCAAGTTGCCCCTCCAGATGTTTGCGCAATAGTTTGAGTAGAAATCTCTCCCGTTTCTAAGTCCTTAATGTAAATGGTATAGATCCGCCGACTAACAAAGTCTACCGCATAGGCGAGCTTTTTGTTGTCTGGACTCACAGATAATCCTCCAATTTGACAAAACGATTTACCTTCTGCAAGTACATTTACATCAAGTAATACAATTTCTGGATTGCTTAGAGTATCTTTTTTCCGGCAAAAAACCGGATACTCTTTGTTTTCTTGAACCACAGTATAATACCAGTATCCATTAAGAAAATAGGGTACCGAGCTATCGTCTTGTTTTATCCTTCCCAACATTTCGTCGTATAACCGCTTTTGCAACGACTCCGTATCCTTCATTACACTATTGGAATAGTCATTCTCGGCTTTCAGATATTTTATAACTTCCGCATCTTCACGGTTATTCAACCAATAGTAATCATCAACACGTACATCACCGTGTGTTTCAATTTGATGAGGATTTATGGGACAAACTGGTGGTTTTATCATTTTATCTTTATAACAGATTTGACGCAATATTAGATATTCCAACTTTAAGAATTTAAGGTCATTTGCTTCAAATTCATGCATCTTTGCACAATGGCAATTATCCTGTGTATTGAGACATCTGGTACAATATGTTCTGTAGCACTTTTTAATGAATCAAAAATCTGCCTAGGATTCTTAAAAGAAGATGCGTCTTTTAAGCATGCTGCCGTCACAACCGTTCTTATTGATAAACTGGTTACAGCGAGTAATCTTGTTATCGGAGACATTAATGCCGTCGCATTAAGTTCAGGCCCTGGTTCCTATACAGGTATACGAATTGGGACTTCTGTGGCGAAAGGATTGTGTTATGCGCTTAACATTCCGCTTATTTCAATAAATTCTTTAGCCCTTATGGCCTCTGGCTTCATTGAATCTAGCGATAATTTAGACGACCAGCTCATTTGCCCAGCCATTGATGCACGTCGTATGGAAATATTTACGGCTATTTACAACCCTGACTTAACTTGTGTGTATACACCAGCGCCTCTCGTTGTTACAACTGATTCGTTCAATGAGTTATTGGCAGAAAACAACATACATATCTTTGGCTCAGGTGCGGAGAAATCTTACAAAGAAATTAATCACCCAAACCTTCAATGGCATGTCGATGATTTCTTGTCCGCACGGTTTATGGGCACCCTTGCAGTTAATAAATGGAAATCCAAAACATTTGAAGACACCGCCTATTTCGAACCGGATTATTTGAAGGCTTTTCACACAACCGCCAAAAGAAAATGAGAATAAAGTCACAGTTAAATTATACGCAAGTATTAAATAGTGACGTAATGTATCTTTACCAACGCCGTTTATAACAACACGAGATGGCCGCATCTATGAAATTAATCCTGTTGAATCTATGTCTGTTTTGTGCCTTTGGTTTAAAGGCACAATCTACGATGACGTGTAGATACATCGGTGTTGACATGGAAGCTCAAAAAGTACTGCAATCCGAAAGTCCCAAATCCACCTTTAGCGATGCAATTGCAGCAAAAAATTATCTAAACGAGTGGGTATCTAATTTTCACAATGACGGTTACTTAAGTGCATCGATTGATTCTTTTTCTGTCGACAGTACTCAAATTACAGCCAAGGTATATGTAGGCAATAGGTTTAGTTGGGCCAAACTAACGTACAATGAACGGGCCATAAATTGGATGCAAGAAACTGGTGTTAGTATCGGTACAATTCACGACAAACCAATCAACAGAGCAGCTTACGGGCGGATGGTTGAGCGTATTCTTAGCTATGGGGAGAATCATGGATTTCCTTTTGCTCAAGTAAAACTCGACAGCATTAAATCATCAGAAAACGGTGTAGTTGAAGGGAAATTGACGGTCATTCAAAACCGATATTTTGAATTTGACACGATAACCATGGTAGGTGATGCACAAGTGTCGAAAAGCTTTCTTTATCAATATTTGGACATTGAACCGAACATGCCGTATAGTGAAAAAGTTGCGGTTAAGATTCGTGAGAAACTATCGAAGCTGCCATTTGTCACTATTACTCATAATCCTAGAATATACTTCGCTGGACAACGTGTACGAATTACACTATATCTAAAGCATAGACGAACAGATCAAGCCGACGGCATTATTGGTTTTGCTCCAAACACATCGGGTTCACAGAATAATTTATTGATCACTGGTGAGGTAAATTTAAGTCTACAAAACCTCTTAAGGCGTGGCATAGGGTACGACTTGCATTGGAAAAGTTTTGCTGCAAGATCGCAACAGCTTAAAATGAGTGGCGAAATTCCCTATTTACTAAAAAGCCGAATGGGAATTGATGGGAACTTTGAGTACATCAAGTTCGACACACAATTTTTTAACTTAAAAACGAAACTGGGGTTTCGTTACCTATTTGAAGGAACTGACTTTTTAAAAATCTACGTGCAAAATGCACAGTCAGCACTCATTTTTGCTGACACAAGTTCAATTCGACTAACCCAAAGTATACCAATCCAAAATCCTGTAAGCACTACGAGTTATGGATTGCAATTAAAAAGAAGTCGCTTAGACAATCCATTAAATCCAAGGAAAGGTTTTGACATCGAGATTGATGGCAATGTAGGTCAACGGCGTGTGCAGAAAGACATTCGCATAGAGCAGGTGTTGTTTACCAACGTAAATAATGAAACCTATAACGTGTATGACTCGATCGATTTAAAATCTCTACAGGCGGAGTTTAATTATAGTGTATCGTTGTTTTTTCCGCTTGGCAAAAAAAGTACGGCCGTTGGATTAGTCAGCGGCAAACAGCTAATTACAGAAACTGTGTTTGTAAACGATTTATATAGATTTGGCGGAACGCGTTCTCTTCGAGGATTTAATGAAGAGTCGTTATTGGCCAATAGCTATACAATGGTTGGAATTGAATATCGATATATTTTAGGTGAAAATGCCTTTTTTCAATTATTTGCAAATGCCGCTTATACAGAAAATAAAAGCGACCCTGAGTTGGGACTAGTGACCGACTACCCTTATGGTTTTGGCGCAGGTGTTCACCTAGACGTCAATTCCGGAATATTAACATTGGCATACGCCCTGGGCAGTGAGCAAGGCAACGGCATTAAGTTTAGCCAAGCCAAAATTCATTTTGGTATCGTTAATTATTTATAACGTTCAGGCATTAGTCAGATACGACAACAAAGCCTTTTTGTCCTTTTTCAACTGCCTTAGTATCGACAGTCGTTTGGTCCCTACCCTAACCCATCTATACGCTTCTCTAAGCTTAATCCACTCTGCTAAGTATCCGTAAGCCAGCAATCCTAAACTTGGCCAAACAAGGAAAAATCCAACCGTAATCCACCAATTATTGAATACCTGATGTACAATATATGTTTCAAGCGTTCCAAAAATTGTAAACACCAATAAACCTAGTGCCATTGCCACAGAGCCCATAAAATCAACGCGTTTCACCACTTTAAGTGATAGGGTTCTTGTGATTTGAAAGGGTAAGATGTGTAATACGATACTTATAATGAATAGCGGGAAGCCTAAAATAAGTGTAAGAAATTTGAGTACTATTTTACGGCTAACCTTTCTTCCTGATTGGTTAATCAATGAGGCGTTCTTTTCAACACCTAGTCGCTGAAGAGTCCCGACATAACTACTCAGCCTTGTTTCGAATTGCTCAAACGCTTCACTATCTGATTTTTTGTTTTTATCGATAAACTCGTTTATACCTTTTCGCGTTTGATGCCAATCACCTGTATCAAATGGATGATCTGCTGCACTCCCTTGAAATAGTTTTTCAATATGTAATACTGTTCGTATCTGTTCCTGGTCTTCTACGGTAATTATCCTTTTTAAAAGTTCCTTTTCTATTGCACTCGTTAATTCATTAACTGCTTCCCATTGGTTCTCTTCATATTGCGCTTTAAAATCGACTGGTTTAATGGGGTCTCCAACATCAATCGTTAGGTTACCACGGAAACGATGCGGGTTAGAATAATTAATCCCAACAGGAATCATATGGATATCTAAGTTAAAGTCATTTTTAGCTTCGGCCTCCAGTGCAATACGAGCGGTACCGGCCTTCAGTGGTGCTAGCGTGTATTTTGTCTGACAGATTCCTTCAGGAAAAATCATTAAGCATCCATTCTTTTCCATCAATTGGTGACAGTATTTAAAGATGTCTTTGTTTTGTCCAACCTTATCTGGATCATGTTCACGTCTATAGATAGGTATCATCTTTAGCCTATTGAACAATTTAACCATAGTTGGATTATTGAATGATTCTCCACGGACAAGAAAATACGTTGTACGTCGCATTTGAGAAGCAATCACAATAGGGTCCATAAACGCACTGCGATGGTTGGGAAGAAGAAGAACCGGTTTGTCGGAAGGGATTTTGTCTTCATTCAATATATTGATATGAACAAAGTATTTCCTTGTTGCATAAGATAGGGCAAACTTTAACAAGCCATATAGCATGGTACGAGTATACAACTTTACCTTGAATGTCTTTGTAGATGAATGAGGAGTTAGGGTTTAGAATGGGTTTGCTATGTGGACAAGAACTCAGAGAATTGAGAATTGACAGTTGAGAATTGAAAACGTCACTTCCTTCAATCCTTCAATCCTTCAATCCTTCTATCTTTCAACCTCAGCCAATAAGACTTTGATCTACAAGAACAGAGAGTATAGAACAGAGAACATAGAGTATAAAACATAGAACATAGAACAAAGGGAATAGAACAGAGAATATAGAACATAGAGAAGAGACAGCCTATTTAGACATTCAATCCTTCAGACATTCAGACATTCAGACATTCAGACATTCAGACATTAAAATACGTATTATTTCAAAATAAATACGTATGTATTGTCAGTTAGGTGTCATGAT
>ERZ1046740.23-NODE-23-length-149814-cov-8.241288_pt1 | contig 149814 bp, 140 predicted proteins | sample MGYA00383093_ERZ1046740 | MGnify/ENA primary metagenome ERZ1046740 (study PRJEB29581, sample SAMEA5548363) | metagenome | biome: marine; feature: coastal; material: water | depth 25 m | study: Short-term variability in the microbial, nano- and picoplankton... | reverse complement strand
TCCAAGATGAAGTGCCATTTGAGCCACCACAATTTGTCTGCACGTAAATATCATAGCAAGTAACAGGTAAGAGACCTGTTGCGGTATAACTACTATTAAGAGTAGAATCTAATGTTCCACCTCCAGTGCCCTGAGAAAATCCAGTAAGGCCGTATTCAACATAGTATCCATTGGTTGCAGAAGCAATTGAATCCCAACCTATTGTTGCTTGAAATCCTTGTGCCAATATTAAATTCAATAGTTGAGGATCTGGACAAGTAGGAGCTTCCTCGATCGTAACATCATCTAATGCCATATCACCTGTGAAACTCGTTCCTCGAACTCCTCTAAATCTAATTTGTACGGTATTAATACCTGTTGATAGCAGCTTTAACCTTTTTAAGTAAGGATCTGTACCTGCCGTTTGTTGTTGACCAACAATGGAGTCTATTGCTGTCCACGCGCCTCCATCATAGCTTGCAAAAATTATAAGCTTACCCATAGTTGTACCATACATATGATAATAGAATTCCAATTGAGGCTGGGTTAGAGAAGATACATCTACAAGTGGTGTTTCTAAATCACCAAAATCTCCTGCGAGACCACCAGAGGTTTCTAAATAGGTGTAATTCGCTGAGCCTGTCGTATTGTCACTGTTAGGTCCGGTACTTCCTGACCCTGTGGCAACTGTTCTTACTCTCCAACTCGGTGTTATTTGAGTACTTGGATTATTTGCCCAGCATGGATCAAAAGAGCTATTTAGTGCTGCAAAATTTACATCATCGGCTAACCAGCCACTTCCATCTAAATTGTCAGTCCAAGGGGCAATTTTAGCGTTACATAGTGTCAAAAATGTATAAGGACCAATCCACGGACTATATCCTGATGCATTACAACTGTCTCTTATCCAAAATTCATATTGGGTGTTTCCTGAAAGCCCAGTTGCGATAGTCGTATCAACAGTTCCGTTAACAGTTGTATTTCCTATCATGATACCTGTGCCCTGCATGAAGTTTGGTGTCCCCCATTGCACTTGCGTTGCATCACCTTGAGAGCCTGACCCCCAGTAAATAGTTGCAGAGGTTACTCCTGGGATGGCTCCTAAAGAGCTACTTACAGGAGGGTTACACGACGGAATTTGTTCGTAAGTAAAGTCATCGATGTATATCCAATCAAAAGTGTTGGTAGTATTACTTAAATCGAATGCAAATACAACTTGATTGTCTACACCATTGTACCCATTTGCAGAATCTAGATCTACAAAATATTGCTGATAAACATTGGCAGTAGGGAAAGGGATGGTGTCAATGTAATTTACAGAGACTCCATCTGAAGTTGTTCCAACCAGAAGATTGTTTCCAGCCCAAGTTGTTTTAGCAAAGAAATTCACGCGCTTATCTCCAGCAGATAAATCTGAAAACGCTGGAGAAACAGTAGCAAGGATATCTGTAGCAGTAAAGGTGTTCCAATTATATAGACCTAGATGATTTGGAGTGGAGTATGGTGTGCCAAACTGTTCAACTGTGGTAGTGGCTTGAAAATTTCCTGTTCCGTAAGTCTGAATAGCGCTCCAACAATTTGGAACAACGTCTACAGCATCAGTGCTAAAGTCTTTAAAATAGGGTGCATTGAAGGGATTACACTTAGTTCTAAACTGAATTGGTCCGATCCAAATACTGTAACCATTTCCGCCAGCAACACAATTCCCTCTGATGTAAACATCATATTCAGTATCAGCACCAAGACCTGTTATTGTATCTGGGTTAGTAGTTGTAGTTGTAACTGCTCCCGTTCCTTGGGTAAAACCAACAGGTCCATATTCAATATCCCATGACGTCCCTGTAGGGTCGGTCCAACCTAAAGTTGCAGTAGCAGAAGTTGTAGAGATTACATTAAAGTTTGTTGGCCAAGGGCATGTAGGCGCTTCTTTAATTTCAACTTTATCGATTGCAGCATCACCGCAACATCCATTTCCTTCTTGAACGAAGCGTAGCATAAGAGTATCACCAGTATATGCCCCTAGATTTACAAATTCTAATATCCACGGGTCACTATTGCTTGTTTGAATATCTCCGGTTACTGTATATACTGTATCCCAAGTTGTTCCAAAGTCATTGGATACTTCTATTTGCATATCCGCAATTGTAGCACCAGAAAATCTGTGTTGTTCAAAATAAAGCGCAGGAGTTGTTAAGCCACTCGCATCAATTTGAGGAGATGTTAAGTATGCAACATTTCCAGGTGAGCTACCAGAAGCTTCACAATACATGAAGTTGCCACCAGTTTTATCTGTCAACGGTCCATTACCACTTGTTGGTCCAGTACTTCTAGGTATCCATTTGAAAATAGTTGTAGAAGACGTTGCCGGAGATGTGGACCAGCATTGATCGACTGAATTTCCATTGTTATTCCCACTGGCAACCCAAGTCGCTCCATCAAAATTCTCAATGAATGGCGCTGTTGTTATCGTACAAGGTGTAACAATAGAAACAGGTCCAATAGAGTCACTTATTCCATTTGTTATACCACAATCAGCCACAACATAAATGTCGTAAGCAGTGTTAGAAGTAAGGCCCGTTAAGGTGTATGGTGAAGTTGTAGCTGTTTGGCTTAACCCTGCACCATAATAAATAGTAAAGCTATTGGCACCACCTGCATGACTCCAAGAGACGTCAGCAGTTGTTGCTAATACGTTAGTTACGGCAAGATTAGCTGCTGGCGCACATAGCTTGGTCGTTTTAAATTGAAGAGCGCTGGCCTGATAAATAGAATCAGCCCCGCTATTGCAGATTTCACCAAAGTAGTAGTCGTAATCTGTATTAACAGAAAGCCCCGTCAAATAAACAGGTGGTTGAGTTCCTGGGTAGGTTCCTGTAATTTTCGTTCCTGTTCCTGGTGTGAAGCCTGATGCTCCATATTCTAACCAAAATGAAGAATTTCCTGATCCTGGTGTCCAATCTACTTTGGCAGTTGTTGCGAGGATACTATCCACAGCTAAATTTGAATACGCATTTGCGCAACTCCCTAAAACATTTGCATTAACAACAATTTTATAATCTTCAACTGCTCCCCATGTATAGGTACCACAAGATAAAAGCGGTGTAACCCCACCTTCTTGCTGCATAATCCGCATGGTAGATTGACCTAAAGTTGCCGTTGCAGGCACAGTAAAATTGAATATCGCGTTGAACGTTGAAGATCCGCTAGAGAGTGGAGATCCCGTCCATGTGCCTATTGATTCACCAGCGTCAGTAAAGTCACCATCGTCATTCCAATCTATCCAACCTTCTCCCGCGCCACCATAAACACCACCACAGGTACCAAAGGTTACCTGAACGGTATAACTTGAGTTTAATTTTACATCCGCAGAGTCTGTTGCTGTGTAATCTACTACTCCTGCTACTCCAGGGCATGTTAATAAATTGCTAATTCCAAAATTATCTCCGGATAACACGACATTCGTGATTTCCGAATCAAATGTAGATGTTGGGCCGGCAGGACAGTACGTTTGAGCATTGGCATTTTGGCCAAATAAAAACACTAAGCCGATTAAAAGGTTAATAGAAAGTAAAAGTTTTTTCATTTCAATTAATTAAAAATTCATAATTAGATGTTGATAAAGGAACGGCTGAAATTAGAATATTTTATTAGAAAAACAAGATGTAAATCAATTATCGCAAATAAAAGAAGTAGACAGCTGAAATTGAGGGTTAGGAGATGACATGTGAATTTTATACAGAAATCTTGGAGCATAAAAAAACCTCAACATCCATTGAGGTTTTGTGCCCAGGGCGGGAATCGAACCCGCACTCCCGAAGAAACAGGATTTTGAATCCAGCGCGTCTACCAGTTCCGCCACCTGGGCTTTTAATTTAGGGCAGCGAAAATAATTAAAGTACGGAGTGCTGCAACTATTTCCTTTATTTTTTAATCTCAAATCATGACTTTTTGTAAGATTGTAAGTGCTTGATAATGTATATGATTGGGAATGAATCGATAGACTGAAAAAAGTCAATATTGTTCCGTTGAATATTGTCGCTTTTTTTACATTTGCACCCCGCTTAAAACAAGGTTTAAATAATAATTTATGTATCCAGACGCCAAGATATTTTCAGGTAGAAACTCTACAGTGCTTTCTCAGGCAATAGCTCAAGAGTACGGGCAAGAGCTTGGAGGTATGACTATGACTACGTTTAGCGATGGTGAATTTCAACCTTGTTTTGAAGAATCTATTCGCGGTGGACGTGTGTTTTTAATTAATTCTACTACTCCGCCAGCTGATAATCTTTTTGAAATGTTACAAATGATTGATGCTGCCAAACGTGCATCAGCTAAGCATATAACTGCAGTGATTCCATATTTTGGATATGCAAGACAGGATAGAAAAGATAAACCAAGAGTGCCAATAAGCGCGAAGCTTGTTGCTAAAATGCTTGAAACTGCCGGTGCAACTAGAATTATGACCATGGATTTACATGCAGATCAAATTCAAGGGTTTTTTGAAGTTCCTGTAGATCACTTGTTTAGTTCTGCTCTTTTTATTCCGGATATCGAAAAATTGGGATTAGAAGATTTGACGATTGCTTCTCCTGATATGGGCGGAAGTAAACGTGCGAATGCCTACGGAAACTTTTTGGGCGCTGAAGTGGTTATCTGTTACAAGCAAAGAAAGAAAGCGAACGTAATAGACAAAATGACCGTGATTGGTGATGTGCAAGATCGCAATGTTATCTTGTTAGACGACATGATTGACACGGGTGGTACTTTGACAAAGGCTGCCGATATGTTGATGGAAAAAGGTGCAAAAAGTGTAAGAGCATATTGTACTCATCCAGTTTTGAGTGGTACAGCATACGAGAAAATTGAGAATTCTGTACTAGAAGAATTAGTAGTAACAAATACCATTCCTATTAAGGAAGGTGCCAAGAAAATCAGAGCTATTTCGGTAGCCGATTTATTTGCTGGCGTTATGCGCAAGGTACATGCACATGAATCTATCAGCAACAGTTTTGTAATGTAATTAATAAGTAAACAATAGAAACAATGATTTCAGTAGCAATCAACGCAACGGAAAGGGAGGACTTAGGAGGTAAGTTTGCCCGCAAGTTGAGAAAACAAGGCGCGGTACCTTGTGTAGTTTATGGTGGTGAAGCACCTGTACACTTTAGTGCACCGGCTTTAAATTTTCGCGACTTAATTTACACACCTCTTGCTAAAAAAGCAGAGATAGTGCTTGGAGACAAGAAAGTAGAGGCTATCGTTCAGGATATCCAATTTCATCCTGTAACTGACGAAATTTTACACATCGACTTTATTCAGTTAGTAGAAGGTAAGCCGGTAGAAATGTCTATTCCTGTATTTACAGAAGGCGTTTCTCGTGGTGTTAGAAATGGTGGTAAGCAAACACAGAATCTTAGAAAATTAAGAGTGAAAGCTACTCCTGCTCATTTGCCTGATTCGGTTACAATTAACGTAGAAGAATTAAAAATTGGAATGTCTGTTCGTGTAAACGAAATTAAAGCAGATGGTTTCGAAATTCTTGAAACACCTTCTTCGGTTGTTGTAGGAATTAGAATGGCACGTGGTGCTGCAGATGAAGAGGAAGAAGAGGAAGAAGAAGGAGCAGAAGGCGAAGAAGGAGCAGAAGCTTCTACTGAGGCAACTGCCGAGTAATTTCTAAGTTTTGAAAAAGTATTTAATTCTTGGCCTCGGTAACATTGGGGAAGAGTATAAAAATACAAGACATAACATCGGATTTTTAACATTGGACGCCTTAGCTAAGGCGTCCAATGTTTTTTTTACGCCAGCTCGTTATGGCGATAAGGCTGAATTTTCCATAAAGGGACGAAAGCTGATTCTAGTAAAACCAAGCACCTACATGAACCTTAGTGGCAAGACTCTACGCTATTGGATGCTTGAAGAAAAAATTCCACTTGAAAATGTGTTAATTGTTGTGGACGATGTTGCTATCGACTTTGGTGCCTTGCGCATGAAAACCAAAGGCAGCGATGGTGGTCACAACGGCTTGAAACACATTAACCAAACCTTGGGCCGACAGGACTATGCCCGTATTCGTTTTGGAATTGGTGGCGACTATCCCAAAGGAGGTCAGGTAGATTTTGTGTTGGGTGAATGGACGGAGGAAGAAGCGGCTGAATTACCAGAGCGAATAAAACTTGCAACCGAAATGGTAAAGAGTTTTGCGCTTGCTGGATCCAACTATACAATGAATTATTTTAATAAAAAGTAACTACTTTTGTTTTTGAGGAGTAACAATATACCCTGCTTCGCGCAATAGCGAAACAAGATCGTAACTCGCAGGAAGGCGTAATTCGCCAATGGCAATAAACACATTTCCACTTTTAAGGTATTCTAGAATTTTTGGTAATCACATTTTGCTCCAGTCCTTCGGTATTGTGCCACGAAGAAATGTTTGTTACCAAGCCATCTTAATACTTCGTGATATTCATGAGAGTTGTAACATTATTGTTTTTGTAACTCTCATACATTAGTCCAGAAATACGTTACATGGCGCTGTCGTGCAAACAGTTTAAGAATAAATATTGTAATTGATCTTCTTGATTGACTGAGTCAAGCAAAAGGCAAAACTCTCTTCAGGTTTTTCTAGTAAAAAACATCAACACCTCTTTTGGTGGGGTCCATATCAAAGTATTTATCTATGGTAATGCCTTCAAATTTTCCAGTAGCAGCAAGGTAACTTTGGTGGTATTCTAAATCAATGAGAACAGCTAGTAAAATAGGTTTAGCTATATCGTATGTGCACAAAGAAGCTTTGAATCGTTTTTGACAGATAGAGTCTACAAGGGTAGCTTCTTCAGAGTTTAGAGCTTCGCAAATAGATGAGCTCTCGTAGAAATAGCGCGACATCATTTCAGGGTCAATGGGCACGCTTTCGCGCGATTCTGCCAAAATGGTGTTGGCGTTTTTAAATGCTTTCATAACCTTTGGCGCACGTTCGTCTAAAAAGCCATCGTTAATCAATTGGCAGGTGCCGCACAAATAAGACGGTTTCTTAATGTCGGAGTACTCAACTTTCCAGAAAATGCTTTCTGTTTGTGCGAATGGTGAGGTGTTAATTTATAGAAGTAGAGCAAGGAACTGATTCATTTTTTACTAGAGTTAAGACCTTGGACTATTAATACAAACTCTCCCTTCGGCGGTTTTGTTGTGAAGTGTTCAATCACTTCGGCCACCGAGCCTCGCACATGCTCTTCGTATAGTTTAGAGATTTCGCGTGAAGCGGAGACTTTTCTTTCAGCACCAAAGTGTTCTTTAAAGTCACCTAGTGTTTTTAAAAGTTTATGTGGCGATTCGTATAAAACGATGGTGCGTGATTCATCTTGTAAAAATTTTAAGCGTGTTTGGCGTCCTTTTTTTACGGGTAAAAAACCTTCAAACACAAATTTCTCATTGGGTAAGCCACTGCTGACTAATGCAGGAACAAAGGCTGTAGCACCTGGCAAACATTGCACTTCCACATTTTGGACAATGCATTCGCGCACCAATAAAAAACCAGGGTCAGAAATAGCAGGTGTTCCGGCATCGCTTATTAAAGCAAAGTCTTCGCCAGCTGCCATGCGCTTTGTGAGTTGCTTTACCATTTTGTGTTCGTTGTGCATGTGGTGCGACAACATTGGGGTGGTGATGTCAAAGTGTTTTAAAAGCTTACCCGAAGTGCGTGTGTCTTCCGCTAAAATCAGCTGTGCCGATTTAAGTGTTTCCAACGCGCGAAGCGTTATGTCTTGTAAGTTGCCAATGGGTGTAGGTACCAAAAAAAGCATTAGCTAGGCGTATCGATTTTCTAAAGACTCCATAAAACGATTGGCAAACTCTTCTTTGTTTTTCCAGTTGTATTCTGGCTTTACAATATGCTCTACAAAATCTAGAGCTTCTTGCTGATGCGTAAATGAATTGAGTTGCGAGACTACACGATTAAAATCTTCTTGACTCCCGTTGAACAAATGTTTCACAAAAGCAATTCTATCATTTAAACCAAATTTTATTGCCGAACCAGAAAGAACATCATTCAAAGATTTTTTTGGTGCCGAAGCTGCTTTTTCGGCAATAGATGATTTCGACTCTTTTTTGCTTGACTTTACCGGTTTTGCTAATTCAAGAGTTTCTTCTACTTCTGATTTTACTTCAACAACAACCTCGTCTAACTCAATAGGTTTCTCAATAACTTCTTTTTCCATGTCAACATTTGGCTCATCATAAATAGATTTTTGATTGCTGGAAACGGGCGGGCCTTGTGGGATGGGTACTTTTCTTATTTCGTCTCCTAAACTTTCAATTGATGCTGCTGCCTTTTCATTGGGTTTAACTTTAATAGGTTCAGAAGAAATTACTTCGGTGACCTTTACTATCAATTCATCTTCAATGGCTTCTAAAGAGGCTTTTCTCTTTTCTAAGTAGTCAGCCAAAAGAAGCTGTTCATAGAGCTTTGCTGTCGATTTTAACCAATCATTTGTTGCAGTGCTTTCTGAGTTAGCTATCTCTAATCCAAGGTCTTTCAGTGACTTAATAATATCTTTCATCTTTTTAAATATACTTAATGTAGGGGGCTATTTTATTAGATTTGCTACTTCACACAAAGCGGTTGAAAGTACAAAAATGTTTCTTGAAAATACACTAAATGGAGAGTTGCGCATAGGCTGGATTGAGGTGGTAACCGGGTCTATGTTTTCTGGTAAAACAGAAGAGTTATTGCGAAGAATTAAACGTGCTCTCATTGCTAAGCAAAACGTAAAAATCTTCAAACCTATTGTAGATGTTCGCTACGAAAAAGACAAAGTCGTATCTCACGATTCAAATTCAGTAGAATCTATTTGCGTAAAATCTGCAGGCGAAATTTTAAATCATATTGAAGGTGCAGAGGTTGTTGCTGTAGATGAAGCACAATTTTTTGATGCAGCGATTGTTGATGTTTGCAACGAAATGGCAAATTCTGGAATTCGTGTAATTGTTGCGGGCTTAGATATGGATTATTCAGGTAAACCATTCGGGCCAATGCCAAATCTTATGGCCATTGCAGAATATGTGACGAAGGTTCATGCTATTTGTGCACGCAGCGGAAATTTAGCACACTACTCTTACAGATTTTCAGACTCTGATGACCAAATAGAACTAGGTGAAAAAGATGTCTACGAGCCTCTTAGTAGAGCTGCTTTTATAAAGACACAGAAGAAAGAATAGTTGGCATTGAATTTCAACATACAAGAAATTGCAGAGATTTGTGATGGTAGATTAACTACTGCAGCTCAAGATGATATTGAAATTCAATCTATCAGTTTTGATTCAAGGAAAATAGTAGATGCACGGCACTGTCTTTTTTTTGCGTTAGTCACTGAGCGGAACAATGGTCACAAGTATTTAATTGAGGCTTACGAAAAAGGCGTTCGAGCTTTTGTGGTTTCAGAAGAAGTAAAATTACCGAGCGATGCTCTTGTTATTATAGTGAAAAACACACTAAAGGCATCTCACACTTTAGTGGGCTGCCACAGAGGTAAATTCAACTATCCAATTTTGGGGATTACGGGTAGCAATGGAAAGACCATAGTTAAGGAATGGCTTTACCAAGGTATGCACTCAAAATTCAAAATTGCAAGAAGTCCCAAAAGTTATAACTCTCAGATCGGAGTGCCACTATCTTTGAGTTTGTTAAATGCATGGAACGATCTGGGCATAATTGAGGCTGGTATCTCGCGGAAGAATGAAATGGTAAACCTTGCTCAAATTATTCAACCAACCCATGGACTAATTACAAATGTTAAGGAGGCACATAGTACTGGCTTTGTTAACAACAAAGAGAAACTGAAAGAAAAACTCCTTCTTTTTAAGGAGTGCGAAACATTATTTTACTGTAAGGACGATTTAGATATTGCTCAAGAAATTGAAGCGTCATTTTTTGATACTGAATTAATTTCATGGTCTTCAGGAGAAAATGCAGTTTTAAAAAGTTTAAAGACTGAGATAGAGGGAAACTCAACTAGAATATCAGGTCATTATTTAGGGAATAAAGTTGAAATTCAAATTCCTTTTGCAGACTCTGCGTCTATAGAAAATGCAATCCATACTTGGCTTATTGCTCTTCATTTTGGTTTGTCTCCTAAAGAAATTTCAGCGGAAATGGCGCAATTGCAATCTGTAGATATGCGCTTGAATATTGTTCGGGGGCAGCAAGGCTCAGTTTTAATTTCTGATTATTACAATTCAGATCCAAGTTCTGTGCAAATTGCTTTAGAAACGCTTCAGCAGCAATCGGCTGTAGGAAATAAAATAGTCGTCTTATCGTCATTCGAACAAATTGAGTATTCAACTGATCTTTACGATTCCGTTTTTGAAATGATAGAAGGGAAAAGTATTGATCAAATATTTCTGATTGGTAAAGAGTGGGAGCGATTTAAAGAGCGTGACAAGGTAATATGGTATAACACTACGAATGAACTGCTCATAGAAATATCTCGATTAAAATTGAGCCAAGCTGTTGTGCTTCTAAAAGGAGCAAGGCAGTTTTCATTTGAAAAAATTGCGGATTTAATTGCCGAAAAAAAACATGAAACCTTTTTAGAGGTGAATATGGAGTCTTTGGTACACAACTTAAATTTCATTAAGTCTAAATTACCAAAGCCTACAAAGATTATGGCAATGGTAAAGGCGTTTTCTTATGGCAGCGGCAGTACAGAAATTGCCTCTTTACTACAATTTCACGGTATAGATTATTTAGGTGTGGCCTATTTAGAAGAAGGAGTCGCGCTGAGGAAGTCAGGGATATCTGCGCCAATTATGGTGATGAACCCATCACGTGATAGTTTTAATAAGCTCATTAAAAATGCGCTCGAGCCAGAATTATATAGCTTAAACCTTTTCGAAGCCTTTTTAGAGGAAATAGAAAAAGATCAAAACCCTAACAGTTGTTTTAAGATTCATCTTAAAATTGATACAGGAATGCATCGGTTAGGGTTTTCTCAAGATGATTTGAAAGAGGTTGTTCGGCTTGTAAATCAAGATTCAAGAATTGAAGTTGCAAGCGTTTTCACCCATCTTGCTGGAGCAGATGATTTGAGATTTGACGCATTTAGTCAGCAGCAAATAGAGGCTTTTAATGTGGCATGTGAATACCTTCAGGAACAAATTAATACGCCTTTTTTACGTCACATTTTAAATTCTGCAGGGGCTATTCGTTTCCCAGATCTTGCGAATGATATGGTTCGTTTAGGAATTGGACTTTATGGTTTAGATTCTTCAAAAACAATACAATCGCACTTAATGCCTGTTACGCGGTTTGTTACTCATATCTCTCAAATCAAGCAAATTGAAAAGGGTGAAAGCGTTGGGTATGGCAGAAGTTTTGTTGCAAAAGACAAAACAACTATTGCCACATTACCCGTAGGCTATGCCGATGGCTACTACCGCAGTTTAGGAAACCTCAACTCCAAAGTCTTTATCAAAGGAGAATATTGTCCTATTGTAGGAAATATTTGTATGGATATGTTAATGACAGATATAACGGGTTTGGATATTAAAGAAGGAGATGAGGTTGAATTGTTTGGGCAGCATATTTCTGTATCGGAATTGGCAAGCGCTGCTGGAACAATTTCATATGAAATTCTCGCTCATATTTCTACACGTGTGCCTCGTGTCTATCTTCAGAATTAGTAGGCATAGGCTAACGTAGCAATACCAATTTTCACATCATTGACTTCTAAAATTGCATTCGCACACGACTCAAGTGTTGAGCCAGTGGTGAGTGTGTCGTCAATAATCCAGATGTATTTGTAATCGATTATTTGATCGCAAAGGAAAATATCTTTTACATTTTCCCATCGCTCAAATCGCGAGAGGCTTGTTTGGCTCTGATTTTCTTTAACACGTTTTACTATGGATTTATCAACTCTGGTTTTAAGGGCTTTTGCTAAGCCTTTTGCGATGAAGAAACTTTGGTTGTAGCCGCGTTGCTTTGCTTTTTTAGGATGCAAAGGAATAGGGACAATAACATCAGGAACGTCAATTTGATTTTTTAGCGCTTTACCAAACATAAAGCCTAGTTCTTCCCCTATTCGTGTATTGCTTTTGTACTTGAGTTTGTGAATCAGTTTTTGAGTTATACCATCTTTTGTAAAAAGTAAAAAGCTGCTAGAAAACTGCAGTTTTAACCTTCCTTTAAACAATCTATTTACAGGGTTGTCGTTCTCTAATAGATAAGGAGCAACAGGTAACTTTGTTTCGCATAACAGGCATAGCAATTTTTCATCGCTGGCAAGCGTGTTTTCGCACCCCGAGCAGAGCGGTGGAAAAATTAAATCTGAAAGAGAATATAGCCATGGTTTAAAAAGGTGCTTGGTCTTAAAAGTGCGCATTTAGTTTACATTTGTTGCGTTAAGTTAAACTTTTAAAAGCTTTTGTTTATGGAAGAACAAAAAAAGAGTAGTGGACCTAAGGTCGTAATAGGTGTTTTGCTATTGGTAGTAGCAGTTTTGGCCTATATGCTAACAAGCACTAAGGGAGAGGTAACTAATGTTTCTGAGGAAAAAGAAAGATTAGTTTTTGACCTTCAAGAAATGAAGAAAAATCTTGAAGACCGCGAAAGCGAAAATGACAGCCTAGACTCTTACATTGTAGAAGAAATACAAAGGTTACAATTGGTTATTGATTCTGTTGAAAATTTAAATGATGCAGATGCAAAAACAATTAAGAAATACAAAAATAGAGTCTGGTCTTACAAGCAACGTGAGAAGAAATTCATCAGTCAGATTGATTCTTTAAATGCAGCTTACGAAGTAATGCGCATGGAAAAGGAAAGAGCTGAAATGAATCTTTTTGAAGAGCAACAAAGAAACATGGAGCTGAATACAGAGAACAGATCTCTTCAACGAGATTTAGCTGTAGGGAGCATGTTGCAAGCAACAGTTGTTGAAGCCAAAGGCGCCAAAGTTTATAAGAGTGGTAAGGTTAAGGAAACTGGAAGAGCAAGAAGAGCTACACGTTTAGCAACATGTGCAACGATTGCAAAAAATCCATTGTCTCAGCCTGGTGTTAGAGAAGTATATGTAAGAATCACAACTTCAGACAATACTGTTCTAGCCGCTCAAGGCGAAGATGAAAAGTCTTTTGAATTTAACGGCCAACCATTAATTTATTCTGCGAAAACAGAAGTTGATTATCAAAATGAAAACACAATGATTTGTGTTGACTTTAACAAAGAAGAATTCTCTAAAGGCGAGTATACAATAGAAATGTTCACAGAAGGATATAAAATAGGAGAGACCAAAGTTTCTTTAAACTAGGGTTCTACTATATAAATTTTATGAGGGGCCAATAGGCCCTTTTTTTATTTAGTACAACTTTGTGATTTACGTTACATTTAGAACTTTACTTTAACCACATATTTGCCGAAAATCATGAATATGAATGAGATGATAAATAGCCCTAGCGCTACGATAGTTGACGTAAGGTCTGAAGAAGAATTCGCCGGTGGAAATGTTGCAGGTTCAATTAACATTCCATTAAATGAAGTTCCGCATAGAGTAGAAGAGTTTAAAAATATGAGTAAGCCCTTGGTGTTATGTTGTTTGTCAGGCGGTAGAAGTGGTCAAGCTACTCAATATCTTGCACAACAAGGTATTGAAGATGTTTACAATGGTGGAGGATGGTCTCAGGTTCAAATGCATAGAATGTAATGGGCTTTCTTTCTAAACTTTTAGGGCTTGGCCCCAAAGCTGATTTTCAAGATTTAATCTCAAATCAGAGGGCACAAATAATAGACGTGCGTACCCCTGGAGAATTTAAGCAGGGACATGTCAAAAACTCAAAGAATATACCTTTGAATACTATTGCGAATTCGCTGGGTAAAATAAAGAAGGATAGACCGGTAGTTTTATGTTGCGCTTCAGGAATGCGAAGCGGCAGCGCAACTAGAATTTTAAAAGGGAATGGCTTTGACGCTCACAATGGTGGCAGTTGGGGCTCACTCAATAAATATGTATAGATCTATGAAAAAGTTAATGATTGGTATTTTAGGCATGTCACTTGTTGTGGCATGTAATTTTAACCCTCAGGAATCTGAAGGTGGAATGAATGAAACTCAAACTTCTACTTTAACCATTCTAGAAGATATTCCAGTAGCAGACGCTACTGAAATGATAAGGTCGGGCGAAGTGGTTTTGGTTGATGTGCGTTCGACTGATGAATTTTCAAGTGGGCATATCGATGGAGCTTTAAATATTGATGTGAATTCTCCCGGCTTTGAAGAAAAAGTAGATCAATTGGATAAGTCTAAAAAGTATGTTGTGTATTGTCATTCTGGCAGAAGAAGCGCTAGATCAGCTGAAATTATGGTAGACCATGGCTTTGTTGCAGTATATAATATTTTAGGCGGAATAAGCGAGTGGAAGAGTCAGGGTTACGAAATTACAACTGAATGATTTCAATCTTAAAAAAATATAATTTACGAATAATAGGTGTGGCTCTCGGTGCAATAGGGGGCTATGCGTATTACTATTATATCGGATGTGCCTCTGGTCAATGCGCAATTACATCTAGCCCTGTAAATAGTACTGTTTACGGTATGGTAATGGGAGGGTTGGCATTGGATCTTTTTAAAAGAAAAAAATGAAACACTTTCTTGTACTCTTCTCTGTTGTCTTTTTTATAGCGTGCTCTTCGCAAAGTGATTCTAAGTCTGACTCCTCAAAATTAGAGCAGGGTAAAAATATTGCTGGCGCAAGTTTTCAAGCGTTGAGTGGAAAGCTCTTGAAGGCAATGGGAGAAATCGGACCGGAAGGGGCTATTGCCTTTTGTAATCTTGAAGCAATTCCATTAACAGATTCTTTATCCAAGCATTATGGAGCGACAATTAAAAGATCTGCTTTGAAGTACAGAAATGTTAAAAATAAACCTGATAGTTCTGAACTTGCGGCACTAATAACATATTCAGAAGAGATTGCTTTGGGCAATCAACCAAAGCCCTACCTCATTCATGTGAATGGAAAAGAGCGCTTCATCGCACCGATTCCAACGAAAACTTTGTGCCTAAGTTGTCACGGAGTGCCAGGTGTGAGTATGACTGAATCTGTTGCCACTGCGGTTAATGAAGCCTACCCTGAGGATATGGCCATCGGGTTTCAAGAAGGAGATTTACGGGGTATATGGAGCATTACATTTAATGATTAGCTATGAATGCCTTTAAAGATATCGTTGCGAGTAAAACACCAACACTCATAGATTTTTATGCAGATTGGTGTGGACCTTGTAAAATGATGCCACCTATCCTGAAGGAGGTAAGAGAAAAATTAGGTGATTCTGTCCGGGTCTTAAAAATTGATGTAGATAAGAACACTGAATTATCCACTAAACTTCAAATTCAAGGGGTGCCAACGTTAGCCATTTTTAAACAAGGCAAAATATTGTGGAGACAGTCAGGTATGATTCCTGCGCATCAACTTGTGCCAATTATAAAAAACTTCATTTAGTTTTTATCAATCGACAGAGGTGGCAATTCAATTTTACTGTTTACAATAAAAGCACCTTGAAAAGCAACTCGTATGTGTTGTAAGTCTTTTTCTGCCTCTAATTCAGTTCTGTAATTGCCCATTTGAACTTTGTAATCGGGTGTTTCGTACTTTAAAATACAAGATGTTTCAGGGAAATTGGAGATGCCTTGTTTGCGAATTGCATTGGCTTGATTACGAGTTCCGCTATACAATTGAATACGGAAACCACTGATAGGCTTGCTTTTTCTAGTTGTGGAATAGCGCTTAACTAAATCTGTAATTCTAAAGTCTTCGATAAAATACGCCTTCGCCTTTACTTGCTCCACACTGTCTTGTTGAGCAAATCCAAAAACTGACAAAAGTCCTAAAATGAGCGTATATAAAATTCTACTTTTCATCCTTTAAAAACGTGCAAAATATATAAATAAATATACTGTTCATTTCACTTTGAAGCGGGAGTGTTTTTTACGCTTATTTAGAACCGTTATAAATTATTTATTAAGATTTATTCGGTATTTCATAAAAGACTTTATAACTTAAATTTGCCACCCGAACTGCAAGAGAGGCATATTTAGTTGCACGTATGAAACACATGATGATTTTTTCAAAGAAAGTAGGTACTGCTCTACTTTTAGCACTTTTTACAATTTCTAGTTTAAGTTCTCAAGCTCAAGAGATTGGGGATTCGAAAAATGGTAGAAAGCTCTTCAAATCAAATTGTGGCGCTTGCCATAAATTGGATAAAAAAGTTGTAGGACCTGCGTTAGCTGGAGTAACCGAAAGACGCACTAACGAATGGCTAATTGCTTGGATAAAAGATAACGCTGCATTCCGTGCTTCTGGTGATGCAGATGCAATTGCCATTTATGAAGAATACGGTGGATCAGCGATGAACGCTTTCCCTTTTCTCTCAGATCAAGACATTAACGATATTTTACAATACACTATTGATGGTGAGCCTGCAGCAGTAGTTCCTCCAGGAGGAGCAGTAGCGACTGTACCTGTTGCAGAACCTGCGGACTACAGTCTTCAGATTTTGTTGATATTAGGTGTTGTTTTTGCTTTGTTGTTGGCGATTCTTATCAAGATGCGCAACACACTAAAGGTTGTGAAAGGTGAAGACCCTGAATCTTTATTAGACGATGTCAAAGGAATTTGGGGTGCATTTGCACGAAACAAATTCATGGTTACTGTCGCCACAATTACAGTTGGAGTTTTCTTCTTAGCTGAACTTTATTTCTTTTTAATGGGAATTGGTATAGAACAAAATTATCAACCAGCACAGCCCATTGCATTTTCTCATAAAATTCACGCTGGAGAGAATAAAGTAGATTGTAATTATTGTCACTCTTCGGCACGAAATTCTAAACATTCAGGTATCCCTTCAACAAATGTGTGTATGAATTGCCATATGATGATTGACGGTTCTGAGATTACGAACGAGGTTGGGCAATTGAAATATGATGGAGAGCCTTCTCCAGAAATTGCTAAAATCTACGCTTCTATCGGATGGGATGTCGATGCGAAAAAGTACATAGAGGGATTCGAGCAAAAACCTATCAAATGGGTTAGAATTCACAACCTTCCAGATTTAGCATATTTCAACCACGCCCAACACGTTAACGCTGGTAAACAGAAATGCCAAACGTGTCACGGTCCAGTTGAAGAAATGGAAGAAGTATATCAATATTCTGAGTTGACTATGGGATGGTGTATTAACTGTCACAGAGAAACGAAAGTTGATGTAGAAAATAATGCTTATTACGAAGGCGTCCACGATAAGTTAAACGAGAAATATCACGGTGAGGATATCACTGTAGAAAAGATCGGTGGATTGGAATGTGGTAAGTGTCACTATTAATAATTAAGAACAAAAATCCGCAGTAATAAATGGCTGAGAATAAAAAGTTCTGGACAAGTTTTGAGGAGTTAGGCAACACGCCCATTGCTCAGAAAATGGCTAACAAAGAATTTGCGGAAGAAATTCCGAATGAGGATTTTTTGGGGGATGCGGAAACGCTTGAAAAAACCTCTACCTCACGAAGAGATTTTCTGAAGTTTTTAGGTTTCTCTACAGCAGCAGCTACAGTTGCAGCTTGTGAGTCTCCAGTTGTTGAATCAATTCCTTACGTAGTTAAACCAGAAGAGATTACTCCTGGTATGCCGAACTACTATGCAACGACATACTTTGATGGCAATGACTATGCTTCTGTTTTAGTAAAAACAAGAGAAGGCCGTCCTATTAAAATTGAGCCAAACACAGAGGCTCACTTTAATGGTGATACAAATGCAAGAGTCCAAGCATCGGTATTATCATTGTACGATTCGGCAAGATTAAAAGAGCCGATGATGGGTGGCGTAGAATCTGATTGGGATTCAGTAATCAGTTCTGTAAGCAAAGAATTAGACAGCGCTGAGAGTAACGGTAAAGACATCGCTCTTTTGACCAATACGATCATTAGCCCTTCCACAAGAAGCATTTTAAACAAATTACAAGCGAAGTACACGCGTTTTAAACACGTTACTTACGATACTTTCTCTGTTTCAAATAAATTAGATTACTACGAAAAAGCTACAGGTGTAAGAGGTATTCCTCATTACAGACTTGATAGAGCTAAAGTGGTAGTTAGTTTTGGAGCTGATTTCTTAAATGGTTGGACGGGTCAAAACATCGAAGCAGATTATGCTAAGAGCAGAAAGCCAGGTCCTAACATGAGCAGACACATCCAAATAGAGACGAACATGTCTTTAACTGGAAGTAATGCTGATAGAAGAATTAAAGTTAAGCCATCAGAAATGGGCAGCGCCTTGGCTTACTTGTTTAATAAGGTATCAAACGCTAGCATTTCTATTCCTGTTGCAGACTTAAGACCAGATCTTAAAAAAGCGATGGATGACACTGCTGCTGAATTGCTAGAAGGTAAGAACAAAGGAAACTCTGTTGTTTTTGCTGGTGGTAATGATGCACATCTTGAAAACATTGCGTTTGCAATCAACTTTGCCTTAGGTAACGTTGCGAATACTGTGGCTCTTGGCGATACGGTATTTATGCGTCAAGGTAGTGATACAGAGGTTATGAATTTATTAGCTGAAATGAAAGCTGGTAAAGTTGGTGTGCTTATGATGCAAGGTGTTAACCCATCTTACACATTAGGTGAAAACATGAAGTTTGACGAGGCATTAGCAAAAGTTCCTGTAACAGTTGCTTTCTCTGAAAAGTTAGATGAAACTGCTTCTCAATGTAAATACGCTTTACCAACACATCACTACTTAGAAAGTTGGGGTGACTCTTTACCAAAGGTTGGTATTTACGCTTTAACTCAGCCTGTAATTAAGCCGTTGTTTAATACACGTCAGCCTCAAGAAATTTACTTGTCTTTGGCGGGAGAGGATAGCAACTACTACAATTTCTTAAGAGCATATTACGATAGAAAAACTGCTGAGGTAGGTATCGATCATGCTTGGAACCATGTGCTTCATGATGGAACTTTAGAGATTCCGTTGACTGCCGAAGATCTTTGGGAAAAAGAAGTTGAGTTTGTGAATTCTCATCAAACTGAAGAGTTTGTTTACGATTTACTGTCATCTGCAAATGCGCTTAAGAGCGAAGCAAAAGGTGGTAGATTCGAATTAGCGATATATCAAAAAGCTGGAATTGGTACTGGTGTTATGGCGAATAATCCGCACCTTCAAGAATTACCAGATCCAATTTCTAAAGTTAGTTGGGATAACTATATTACTGTTTCTGCAGCTGATGCTTTAGACTTAGGTCTTAAATATGAGCCACAGTCTAACGGTGCTATCAACGGAAGTTATGTTAGTATTTCTGTAGACGGAGTTACAATTGATAAAGTACCGGCAATGATTCAGCCAGGACAGACTCAAGGGACTGTTGGTTTAGCTGCTGGTTACGGAAGAAAGGGATCAGGTAAAGCCGGAGACGGTGTTGGAGTGAACGCTTATAAATTGATGAGCGATTTCTCTAGAACCTACCAAGATATTACACTTACGAAAGTAGATGGTGAGCATGAATTTGCCATGACACAATTGGGACGCACAATGATGGGTCGTAAGATTGTGAACACAACTACTTTAGACAAATACTTAAACGAAGATTCTGAGCAGTGGAATGAAACACCAATGTTTCACACACATGACGGCCACAAAGAAGCAAATGAGATTAGCCTTTGGGAGGAGCATGACCATGAAACAGGACACATGTGGAATATGTCTATCGACCTGAACAGTTGTACGGGTTGTGGTGCATGTGTTGTTGCTTGTCATGTTGAAAACAACGTTCCTGTTGTTGGAAAAGCTGAAATTAGAATGTTCCGCGATATGCACTGGTTGCGTATTGATCGCTACTACAGTAGTGATATGAATGACGAAGTTGCAGAAGAGTCTGGAATGGGTGTTATTGAGAAGTTCAGAAAAATGGAAGCTCCTGGAACAAGTCCAGAGGTTTACTTCCAGCCCGTAATGTGTCAACACTGTAACCACGCTCCGTGTGAAACGGTTTGTCCAGTTGCTGCAACAACGCACTCTTCAGAAGGATTGAATCACATGACTTATAACAGATGTATTGGTACACGTTACTGTGCGAACAACTGTCCTTATAAGGTACGTAGATTTAACTGGTTTAACTACAACGGCAATGATGATTTCGCTGATGTAAATCCAGCTCAAGACGATTACGGCAGAATGGTATTAAACCCAGATGTTGTTGTTCGCTCAAGAGGGGTTATGGAGAAATGTTCATTGTGTATACAAAGAATACAGTACGGAAAACTTGAAGCGAAAAAAGAAGGTAGATCTATTCCAGATGGAGAGATTCAAACCGCTTGCTCTCAAGCTTGTTCTACAGGATCTTTTGTGTTTGGTGATGTAAATGATACAAATAGCCAAGTGTTAAAAGACAAAAAAGATAAGAGAGCATATCACTTATTAGAGGAGATAGGTACACAGCCTTCTGTGTTCTATCAAACGAAAATTAAGAATGCGTAACTAACTATAAAAAGTCGAAAGCACTTATGCATTACGAATCGTCAATTAGAGAGCCATTAATTTTAGGTGATAAGTCGTACCACGACATCACCGTTGAGGTGGCAAAGCCAATTGAAACAAAAGCCAATAAAAGTTGGTGGTTTCTTTTTACGCTAGCCCTTGTTATGTTCCTTTGGGGAATAGGTACAATACTTTACACTATCGGTACTGGTATTGGTACTTGGGGTTTGAACAAGACCGTGAACTGGGCTTGGGATATTACAAACTTCGTTTGGTGGGTTGGTATTGGTCACGCGGGTACGCTGATCTCAGCAATTCTATTATTGTTCCGTCAAAAATGGAGAATGTCTATCAACCGTTCTGCGGAAGCAATGACAATTTTCTCTGTAATACAGGCGGCACTTTTTCCAGGCATCCACATGGGTCGTTTATGGATGGGTTATTTTGTGATGCCCATTCCAAATCAATTTGGTTCCCTATGGGTAAACTTTAACTCACCGCTTCTGTGGGATGTATTTGCGATATCAACTTATTTCAGTGTCTCCTTAGTATTCTGGTACGTTGGATTGGTTCCTGATTTCGCAATGATTAGAGATAGAGCAATTAACCCTGTTCAAAAGCACATTTACAAAATTTTAAGTTTTGGTTGGGGTGGTAAAGCAAAACACTGGCAACGTTTCGAAGAGATTTCTTTGGTTCTTGCAGGTTTAGCAACTCCACTTGTACTTTCCGTACACACCATTGTATCTATGGACTTTGCGACTTCGGTCATACCCGGTTGGCACACCACGATTTTCCCGCCTTACTTTGTTGCAGGTGCGGTATTCTCTGGATTTGCCATGGTACAGACTCTCTTGCTTGTTGTAAGAAAAGTGTATAAGATGGAGCATTACATAACCATTCAACACGTAGAAATGATGAACATCATTATCATGGTTACGGGTTCAATTGTAGGTGTTGCATACATCACTGAGTTGTTCATTGCTTGGTACTCAGGTGTTGAGTTTGAGCAATATGCATTTTTAAACAGAGCAACCGGTCCTTACTGGTGGGCATATTTGGCAATGATGACGTGTAATGTTGTTTCGCCACAGTTTATGTGGTCTAAAAAATTAAGAACAAGTTTGGTTTTTACATTCTTCATATCTATTGTGGTAAACATCGGTATGTGGTTTGAGCGTTTTGTAATTATTGTTACTTCATTGCACCGTGATTACTTACCCTCTTCTTGGGCTAAGTTCTCGCCATCATTTGTAGATATTGGAATTTTCTTAGGTACAATCGGGTTCTTCTTTGTTTTGTTCCTATTGTATACAAGATCGTTCCCAGTAATTGCACAGGCAGAATTGAAAACCATCTTGAAATCATCAGGTGAAAACTATAAAAAGTTACACGAGAATGGCGAACACTGATCAAAGATTAGTCATCAGAGCGTTATACGATGACGATGACACCATTTTAAGCGCTGTTAAAAGCATTCGCGAGAAAGGGCACTACATTGAAGAAGCTTACACTCCATTCCCGATACACGGGCTTGACAAAGCAATGGGTTTAGAACCTACACGAATTTCAATAGCGGGATTCATGTATGGCTTAACAGGTTTGTCTTTCGCAATATGGATGACATGGTACATGATGATTCATGATTGGCCGATGAATATTGGTGGTAAGCCAAATGATAACTGGTTACAGAACATGCCGGCTTTCGTTCCAATTATGTTCGAATTAACAGTATTCTTTACGGCTCACCTTATGGTATGGACATACTGGGCGATTAACGGATTGTATCCAGGGCGTAAGGCAATGAACCCAGATCCAAGAACTACGGATGACAAGTTTATGTTAGAGATAAGTGCTGATCACGATAAAGATGCTTTGATTTCTTTATTAAAAGAGACTGGTGCTATTGAGTTGAAAGAAGAACAAATAGAAGACTAACCTTTTCGAAAGATTATGAGGATAGGTATAAAAAAAGGAATTGTTGGAATAGGAGTGATGGCTTTGTTCATGACTGCTTGCAACACCGATAAAACTACACCAGGATATACATACATGGATGACATGTATCGTTCTCCTTCTGTTGAGACGTACGCTGCCGACAACAATCCAATGTTTGTAGATGGCTTGAGCGCAATGAGACCTGTTGAAGGAACTATTTCTAGAGGTCATGCACCTTACGAATATGCGAACTCAAATGAAGGTTACGAATCTGCAAGAACGATGTTGATGATGCCTGATAGCTATAAGAGCGAAGAAGTTCGTAAAGGAGCTAAAGACTTGTACAACAATATGTGTTCTCATTGTCATGGTACTAAAGGTGACGGTAATGGAACATTAGCAGAAAGAGAAAAGTTTTTGGGTATTCCTGGTTATGACAAACAGAAATTACCAAACATCACTCCAGGAAGTATGTATCATGTGCTTATGTATGGAAAAGGTATGATGGGATCTCACGCTTCTCAGCTTACTGAACAAGAAAGGTGGGAGATTGTATCTTATGTATGGTACGATTTAAGAGGCGAGCAAATGGCCTCAGTGGAAACTGAAGAGACAAAAGAGTCGTCTGAAGAGATGAACGAAGAAGTAGTAACCGAGAATAATAATCACTAAGGATGTTTGAGTTTACTGGTAAAGCGAAAAGATGGGCCTACATTCTAATTGTTGTTGGTCTTGTAGGTGTTGTGATAGGTTTCATGAACAATGGATCTTCACATGAAAGTCACGATGGTGGTGGTCATGCACAAACTGAAGCTCACGCTGATGGACATGATGACCACGCTACTGAACACAATGATCATGTAGGTCATGACGAACATGCAGATGCGCATGGCGCTCACGATGGAGGTCATCATGCTGTTGATCCACATAAACAAGCGAATAGACCGTGGGCTGCATTGTTTGTGAATTCAATCTTTTTCTTAGGGATTGGAATTGGAGCATTATTCTTCTTAGCTATTCAATATGCCGCACAAGTAGGTTGGTCTGCAGGTCTTTTAAGAGTTATGGAAGCACAGGCATTGTGGTTAATCGTTCCATTAATAGCGGTAATCTTAATTGTAATTGCTGGCTTAGGTCATGTTCATCACTTATGGCATTGGATGGAAGCGGGTATCATGGATCCTACTCAACCGAATTACGATGAAATTATTCATGGTAAAGAAGGATTCTTAAACCCTATCTTTACAATCGTTAGAAACATTTTGTACCTCGCAATATGGGGTGGTGCTGCCTTCTATTTTAGAAAGCAATCATTGAAACAAGATTTGTCAGGAGAAGATAATATTTGGGTAAAGACAAGAAAGGCTGCGGCAATATTCTTGGTGCTTTACGCAGTTACATCTTCTACTGCAGCTTGGGATTGGATTATGAGTATTGACGCACACTGGTTCTCTACATTATTTGGATGGTACACATTCGCGGGTATGTTTGTTTCAGCTTTGACTGTTTTGGCAATGTTGACTATTTACTTGAAGAGCAAGGGATACCTAGAGTGGATTAATGCAAGTCACATTCAAGATTTAGGTAAGTTTATGTTTGCCTTCTCTATCTTCTGGACATACTTATGGTTTTCTCAATACATGTTATACTGGTATTCTAACATTCCAGAAGAAGTAACATACTTTATTCAGAGATTCGAACAATACAAGTTAATGTTTATCTTAATGATTGTATTCAACTTTGTATTCCCAATATTAATTGTAATGTCTAGAGACGCTAAGCGCGTTCCTGGGTTGGTAATATTCGCTGGTATCTTTGTAATTCTTGGACACTGGATTGATCATTTTGTAATGATTATGCCAGGATCTGTTGGAGCTGCATATGGTGTTGGTTTAGTAGAAATAGGTGGATTTGTAATGTTTGCAGGGTTATTCGTTCTAGTTGTATTCACCAACTTGTCTAAGGCACCATTGCTTCAGAAAAATCACCCTATGTTGAAAGAAGGTAACAATTTCCATCAATAAATATAAGTAGAGAGAAATGACAGGATTAATAATAGCTATAGTTGCAATTCTAGCCATTCTTGTTGTGTTGCAAGTAATGAGGGTAACCAGTTTATCTTCTGACTTACAAGATGGAAAAGACAACGAAGTTTCCAGCAAAGACAACGATACACAAGGAACATTATTGTTGCTTTTCGGTATTGGATTTATGATTGCGTTTGTATGGATGTTGATTGCTTGGGGAGATGTATTGCTTCCAAAAGCGGCATCAGAGCATGGTGGTGATTACGATAGCCTAATGAGCATCTCGATGTGGATGTGTATTGCGGTGTTTGTATTGGTAAATCCAGTACTTTTTTACTTTGCGTTTAAATACAGAGGCTTAAAAGGAACAAAAGCAACTTACTACGAGCATAACAATAAATTAGAATTAATCTGGACAACAGTTCCTGCAGTTGTTTTGGCTGTATTGATTATTTATGGATTAACAACTTGGTCTAACATTACTAATCCAGACAATACGGATAACGAACCAATGATTGTTGAGCTTTATGCGCAGCAGTTTAACTGGACGGCAAGATACTCTGGAGAGGATAATACTTTGGGGTATGCTAATGTTGCCTTAATAGAAGGTGCCAATTTCTTAGGGGTTGACTTGAATGACGAAAGAGCTAAAGATGACTTTATCGTTAAGGAATTGTATCTCCCAAAAGGAAAGCCTGTAAAGTTTAGATTCAGATCTCAAGACATTATCCATTCAGCTTACATGCCACACTTTAGAGCACAAATGAACTGTGTTCCTGGCTTAATTACTGAATTCCAATTTACACCCACTGTAACAACTTCAGAAATGAGAAGTGATAAATATGTCATGAAACAAGTAAAGAATGTGAATGACATTCGTTTAGTAAAAGGTAAAGAGGTGTGGGAGTTTGATTACGTGTTGTTGTGTAACAAGATTTGTGGTTCAGCCCATTACAATATGCAAATGCCGATTAAAGTTGTTGAGCAAGCTGAGTACGATCAGTGGGTAGCAAAGCAATCGCAATTAGCTCAGAATTAAGAATAAGATTTAGCTTAAACTAAAAGAGATACAATGTCGGACGATCACGGACATCACAAAGAAACTTTTATTACAAAGTACATTTTTAGCCAAGATCATAAAATGATTGCCAAGCAGTTTTTGGTAACGGGTATGATTATGGGAGTCATTGGTGTATTAATGTCAATATTGTTTAGAATGCAATTGGCTTGGCCAGGGGAGAAATTCCCAATTTTGGAATTGTTGCTCGGTAAATGGGCTCCTGATGGAGTTATGTCTCCTGATATCTACTTGGCTCTTGTAACAATACATGGTACCATAATGGTATTTTTCGTATTGACAGCAGGTTTGAGTGGTACTTTCTCGAATTTGCTTATTCCGTTGCAAATTGGAGCACGTGATATGGCTTCAGGTTTTTTGAACATGTTATCGTACTGGTTCTTCTTTTTGAGCTCAGTAATTATGGTTGCATCCTTATTTGTTGAGAATGGCCCAGCAGCAGCGGGTTGGACAATCTATCCACCTTTAAGTGCCGTTCCTTCGGCAATGAAAGGGTCTGGTATGGGTATGACGCTCTGGTTGGTCTCAATGGCAATATTCATTATTTCATCTTTATTAGGAAGTTTGAATTATATCGCTACGATCATTAACATGCGTACAAAAGGTATGTCTATGACAAGATTGCCACTTACAATTTGGGCATTCTTTGTAACGGCGATTTTAGGTGTGTTGTCTTTCCCTGTTTTATTGTCAGCTGCATTGTTGTTGATTTTTGATAGAAGTATGGGTACAAGTTTTTACTTATCGGACTTGTTCATCAACGGTGAGCTTTTACAAAATCAAGGGGGTAGCCCGATTTTATTTGAGCACTTATTTTGGTTCCTAGGTCACCCTGAGGTTTACATTATTATTTTGCCTGCTCTAGGTATTACATCTGAAATCATTTCTACGAATTCTAGAAAACCGATTTTTGGTTACAGAGCCATGATTGCTTCAATCTTGGCAATTGCGTTTTTATCATTTATCGTTTGGGGTCACCACATGTTCCTTACGGGAATGAGCCCTTTCTTAGGATCTGTATTTACGTTTACAACTCTATTAATTGCAATTCCTTCGGCAGTAAAGGCCTTTAACTACATAACTACATTGTGGAAAGGAAATCTGCAGATGACACCAGCAATGTTGTTCTCTATAGGTTTGGTTTCTACGTTCGTTACAGGTGGCGTTACGGGTCTTATCCTTGGAGATTCGGCTTTAGATATTAATGTTCACGATACCTATTTTGTGGTTGGTCACTTTCATATTGTAATGGGCCTATCTGCAATCTTTGGAATGTTTGCCGGAGTTTATCATTGGTATCCTAAATTATATATGCGCAGAATGAATAAGTCTATGGGCTATGTTCACTTTTGGGTAACTTTTATTTGCGCCTACGGTGTATTCTTTCCAATGCACTTTTTAGGGTTGGCTGGATTACCAAGACGTTATTATTCAAACGTTGAATTTCCAATGTTCGATACATTAGCTGATATCAATGTACTTATTACGGGTTTCGCTATTCTTGGAGGAATTGCCCAATTGGTTTTCTTATTCAATTTCTTCTACAGCATCTGGGGAGGAAGAAAAGCAACGCAAAACCCATGGAAAGGAAATACTTTGGAATGGACTACACCAGTAGAGCATATGCATGGTAACTGGCCAGGAGAGATCCCTACAGTACATAGATGGGCATACGATTACAGTAAGCCAAATGCTGATGATACTGATTATGTGATTCCAGGTCAGGATTACGTTCCTCAAACAACTCCCTTAGCCCACGGCGAGGAAGCTGGACACTAGCAAAATAGTTAACAAAATTTTTAAAGCCATTCTGTTTACAGAATGGCTTTTTTGTTTCTTTGGAAGAAAGGTAATTACAGTAGATGAATCCCAATTTAGATCCAAATTCAGAACGGTTTACTCCAGAGGAGGTTGACTTGGAAAGAAAGTTGAGACCCTTAAGTTTTGATGACTTTGCTGGTCAAGATAAAATACTTGAGAATCTCAAGGTGTTTGTTCAGGCTGCAAAGAATAGAGGCGAGGCATTGGACCATGTTTTGCTGCACGGGCCACCAGGATTGGGAAAAACAACCTTATCACATATTCTTGCAAACGAATTGAATGTTGGAATTAAAGTGACCTCTGGGCCAGTTTTAGATAAGCCTGGTGATTTGGCTGGGCTTTTAACAAATCTCGAAGAGAACGATGTTTTGTTCATTGATGAAATACATCGGCTAAGTCCGATAATTGAAGAGTACTTGTACTCGGCAATGGAAGATTTTAAAATTGACATAATGATTGACAGCGGGCCAAGTGCACGTTCTGTTCAAATTACTTTAAACCCGTTCACATTAGTCGGAGCAACAACGCGTTCGGGTCTTTTAACATCTCCCTTGCGGGCAAGATTTGGAATCAATTCTCGTTTGGAATACTATTCAACGGAATTACTATCAACTATAATTGAGCGGTCTGCGGATATATTGGAAGTTCCTATTCATGAAAATGCCTGTATAGAAATTGCTAGAAGAAGTAGAGGTACACCGAGAATTGCAAATGCGCTTTTGAGAAGAGTGCGTGACTTTGCTCAAGTAAAAGGTTCTGGTACTATAGATATAGAAATTTCAAAGTTTGGCTTGAATGCTCTGGATGTTGACGAGCACGGTTTGGACGAAATGGACAATAAAATTTTAATGACCATTATAGATAAATTCTCTGGCGGCCCTGTGGGTTTAAATACGCTTTCTACAGCCGTTTCTGAAGAGTCTGACACCATAGAAGAAGTATATGAGCCCTACTTAATTAAAGAAGGGTATTTAATGCGTACTCCACGCGGAAGAATAGTAACAGACAAAAGTTACAAGCATCTAGGCGTAAAAAAGAATTCAGGAAATCAGCACGGGTTATTTTGAACCTAAAGGAAAAATACAGCACACTGATTAAGACCGAGGCCAAGCGCCTTGGTTTTTTGTCTTGTGGCATTTCTAAAGCTGGGTTTTTAGAAGAAGAAGCACCACGATTAGAGAAATGGTTGAATGCGGAGATGCATGGTTCTATGGGTTACATGGAGAATCATTTTGATAAGAGATTGGACCCAACAAAATTGGTTGAGGGAAGCAAGTCTGTCATTTCTGTGTTGTTGAATTACTTCCCTGAAAAGGATTTAGCGAAAGAAGGAAAATCTAAGCTTTCTAAATATGCTTACGGAGAGGACTATCATTTCGTGCTAAAGGATAAACTAAAAGAATTAACCACATTTATTTCAGACTCCATTGGTGATGTATCGGGAAGAGCCTTTGTCGATTCGGCTCCCGTTCTAGACAGAGTTTGGGCAAAAAAAGCCGGCCTTGGTTGGATTGGTAAGCACAGTCTTCTTCTTACAAAACAATCAGGCTCGTTTTACTTTATTGGAGAGTTAATTCTCGATTTAGAACTTGAACCGGATGGACCGACCACAGATCATTGTGGAAGCTGCACCGCTTGCATGGATTCTTGTCCTACGGAAGCTATAGTCGCACCTTATGTCGTAGACGGCAACAAGTGTATTTCGCATTTAACAATTGAATTAAAGGACAGTATTCCAAATGAGTTTAAGAACTCTATGGATCATTGGGCTTTTGGCTGCGATGTTTGTCAAGATGTTTGTCCCTGGAATAGGTTTTCAAAACCACATTCTGAAAGTCGTTTTAAGCCTTCTGGAGAGCTTCAAGAATTACTAGAAAGTAATTGGTCTGAAATTACAGAAGAGGTTTTTAAAAAAGTCTTTAAAGATTCCGCTGTAAAGCGAACAAAGTTTGTTGGTCTTAAGCGTAATTTAGATTTCTTGAAATAAAAAAAGCGCAATCGAAAGGTTGCGCTTTTCAGTAAATGTGTCGATATTAAATCAAATCTATTTGCTCAACCTGAAGGACTTCTTGCGTAGCTGTGTTATACACATAAACAACAAAATGAGTGTTGGCTGCAACCGATCCGGAAGGCAAAGGGCCACTAGTTGAATAGGTTTCAGTATCGCCTGTCGTCATTCCATTTGAACCTACGCTTTCTCCAATAGTTGAATTTGTAGTACCTCTAAGCATATGTTTATGCTCATAATCAAGAATGTCTCCTGTATGTGATGTCTGAGCTGATATAATTCCGCTTTCTGTTATCATCACTACTATTTTTAAACTTTCTCCACTTAAATCTTCTCTGAATTCTAAATCCACATCAATTGTGAACGAATTATCTGAAGCATTAAAGTTTGCAGTTGGTTTGATATCAATGGCAGTTTCTTCACTTACAAATTGGTTTGCAACATCTGGCCACGATTGGTAGCCTTTTAAGTGGTCATTTGGAAAATCAATTCTATTAACCATTCCGATAGGAAACTGGCTTGGACCAAAAACCCCTGCCAAGTCTTCACCATCTGTTGTTTTATAATCTGCATCGAAGGGTGCTGCAAACGCATTGGCGAAAAATCCAGTATGAATAGCAACAGCAACAATGCGATCTTTGAAAATAGCCAAGCCTTCCATGGTTTCTATCATCTCAGCTGCTTCAGGACAATTCACACATTTGTGACCCGTAAAATCGTCAATTAAGATGTTTCTGTAAATTTTAGTTGTGTCACCAGGATTTGTTCCACCCCCTTGAAAAGGGTCATTTACATAGTCGCAAGCAACAAAGCTCACAACTCCCAAAATAAATAGACTGTATTTTAATATTTTTTTCATCTTTTAGAAATTACTTGTTATTGACATCTGCAATCCATTGGATGCAGGTACAAATCTACAAACACCTCCAACACAGAAGATTCCACTTGGCTGTCTTCCATAGCCTAACTGCACTCGAGTTGGACCGTTGCTGTAGGCAACATTCACATAAGGATAGTTTAGTCTAAATTCTTCGTTTGGGTTGCCAAAGTTATAGATGTTTTGGATGCTGAAGAACCAATGCGGAGAGATTGAGTATTCGACCAAACCTAGTACCATGGAGCCAGCGCCCAATTGATCAAACGATCTACCTACTGAGTCTTGTTCAGAAAACAAGCCTTGAACTTCAAACCTTAAGTAATGCTTAGGTTTAATTTTATATTGCATCTCCAAAACGAATTCATTCAAGTAAATGATACTTGGAGCTTTTGCAATCATGTCTTTGTCAGTGCTTCCTTTGTTGAGCAAATCAAAGTTGTATTTTACATTCAAGTAAGTGAATGTCATTTTCCACTTTTTATTCAATTTACGTTTAAACCCAACATTGAAATCTTGATAATATTGAACCTGACCTAATTTAAACCAGTCAGTTTTATAGCCATCTGTACCAGCTTGTCCAATTTCAGTATTGGCATCAATTTGCTCTTTATAAATACTTCCTGCGTAAGCATAATTTGCAAAAAGTTGAGTGCCATATTTACCACCCAAGAAACTTTTCTTCTTTAAGTTGTATGTAAATTCAACTTGAAAGTTTTGCTCACCATTTATTTGGGTGGCATAAGGATACAGCGCAGGTAATGTATAAGTGTGGTATCTTGTACCTGCAGGGATGTAGTTTATGAGTGTCTCAATTTGTTGTGCAGTTCTTTCTGAACGGTAAGACATGTTGTCTATTCTTTTACCGCTCACAACAAAGCCAAAATCCTTGTTTGCATAGTTCACTGCAAATGTTAGACCTTCCCCTGGACGGTAAATGAAATTATTGTCAGCGTTAGGGTCATTGATCTTGTATACATATTCAGCATATACACCTAGGCCACCTTTTTGAACGTTAATACGTCCTCCCCAAGAGCCAACGTTTTGCGGAAGATTGTAGATAGGGCTATTGTCAGGTTCGTATTTACTTACAAAACTACCACCAATCGTAATTAGAGTTTGGTTTTCTGACATGCTAGGCAACAATTCATTCAAGAAGATCTCAGCATCGAAACCTCTAACCAATCCGGTACTTTTATCAAAATATTTTCTTTGGCGTCCTATGAGACCTTTCAGGGTAACTCCGTTTTTAGAATATTTAACACGAGCACCGTCAAAGACATTGTCATATCCAAGGCCTCTTTCTTCATAAGCACGCAGAATCATTCCGCTACCAAATTGTTCGTAGAAATTACCAGCCGTAACATCAAGTCCATGCGTATTGTATTGTAGAAAGCGATAGGTAACACCTTCACCTCTGTAGCCTTGAGGAAAGCCTACCATTACATTTTGGTAATTTTCATAACGCACGCCAGCTGTGAATCCGCCACGAGTGTAAATCAAGTTCATAAAGCCTTGGCCCAAAAACCGCTCATCAGGATATGCTTCGCTATTCGGGTCTAGAATACTGTCACGAACATACAGTTGCCCATCAAATTGGAAATTACCATGTAATTCTCCTGTGTTAATGGTTTGAGACCAGCTGGTAATACTAAAAAGGGCGAAAAGCCCTAATGCTATTTTTTTCATGAAATGGGTAGTTGGAATATTAGTTTACAGCTTCTCCTGCTGCAACTTTTTCAAGGACTTCGTAAAGCTCATCTTCATCGCCTAAAGCATAGCCAGTGTGCTGCCAAACAATATTTCCATTTCCGTCTAGAACGAAAGTGTGAGGTATATTATTAACTCCTAAGGCACGCTTAAAGTCTTGATTTTGATCTATATATACTTCATATTCCCAGCCCTTGGTTTTAGCTAAAGGACCAACCTTTCCGGAATTTCGAGAATCATCGATGGAAACGGCAACAATTTTAGCGCCTATATTTTCTTGCCACTCTTCATAAACTTCCGCAATTGCGTCTAGTTCGCGCATACAAGGTTTGCACCATGTTGCCCAGAAGCTAATAACAATGGGGTTTCCATCATTTGCAAAAGTTGAAGTGTTTACTGTCTTGCCCTCTGCTGTGGTTACGTTAACCTTAGGTAAACTGTTCTGAGCAAAGCTCAGAAACGAAAAGGAAATGGCAATTGCGAAGAATAACTTTTTCATTATCAAAAGAATATGTTTTTTTACAATGAGGCGAATTTAGGATTATTTGTGTAAGCACAAAACACGAAATATATCTTTCGCTATATTTGCAATTCATATAAATTAAAACATTATTAGATGAAGAATATAATTACACTTTTTGCGGTTGTTTATGCTTTGGGTTTAGGAGCACAATCATTGGAACTAGTTAACCATAAAGACACAGTTTATTATTATCCCTCAACTCCGAGTTTGGATGTTCCAGCGTACATTACAGTTAAGAATGCTTCAAGTTCAAATAATGAGTATCAAGTAAAGAGAAATGGTCCTTTTGATCAGTCCTGTAGTATAAATTATTTTTGTTGGGATTTGTGTTATCTACCTTCTGATTCAGTTAGTTCAAAGGCAACACCAATTCCAATCGCTTCAGGTCAAGATACAAGTGCATTTAGCGGACATATTCTAGCTTCAGGAAATGGTGTAGAAGACTGTTGTGAAATTGTATATACATTCTTCAATAAAGATGATGCTACGGATAAACTAGATGTTAGCGTTATGTTTTGTGGAGATGTTTCTTTGTCAGTAAATGAAGATTATTATTCTTTATTCAGTGTGTTTCCTAATCCCGCAAATGACTTCGTGAATATAGAGTACACCAGTAAAAAAGATGGTTCTTTCCAATTGTTCAATGTAGTTGGTCAATCTGTGTTTACCCAAACGCTAAGCGCAGGAGACCAAAGAACGACTGTAGATGTTTCTAGCTTGAATTCAGGTGTGTATTTCTACACGCTTCAGATTGAAGGTAACGTGATGGAAACAAAAAAATTGATCATTAAATAGACAACTTATTATGAGTAAAAAGCCGACTTCAGGTCGGCTTTTTTTTTGTGCCAATATTTCCAGTTTCCTCAAACAACTTGTCAATTCTCTATTCAAAAGTGAATTAGATTTACATTTGATAAGAGCCTACAGCCATTTAAGTTGCATATACTGTATTTGCCTAAGGCATGATCTTAAACAACAGACTCAATAAACTGCCAATGCTTGTCCTTTTCGAATTGTATGAGGGGTTCAATAAGATCTCTAATAGAGGGTTTTGTAAAGGGAAGCCATCGCTTATATTCGGTAAAAGATGGTGGCTGCCTGTTGGTTATATCCTATTGAATTCTTTAAATAGTGGAAAATAAAAACCCCCCAAATGAAAATTTGGGGGGTCATATTTCAAAATCTAAAAGCATCAAAGCAACTAGATTATTGTTTTATTAATTATTCAATCACTAATTTTTGAGAAGTCAATTTACCCTCTGTAGTAACCTTTACAATGTAAATACCAGTTTTAAGTTTACTTGTATTTAATTCTATTGATTCACCCATATAAGTATCTTCAATAGATTCAGAATATACAGTTTGTCCTATAGCGTTAATTAACTCTATTGAAACGTTTGTATTGTTTTCATTGAAACGAATGTTTACAAAGTCATTTGCTGGATTAGGATAAACACTGAAGTCTAAAGCTTCTACATTTTCAAGAATACCAATTGATTGCATATTACTTGCAGATTGAAAAACTTCTTTTGTATTTGCATCTTGAATCCAAGCTATGATACCTAAATTACTAAAGTTCTCAATAGAATGCTCAGTGGCATGGTTAATTGGGTCAGCAGCACTGTTTGATAATCTATAGCTACCATTAAATGTATAAGACATTGTCCAATTCTTCAATCCTTGCGGTTGAGCACCGATTGCTGTTCCGTTTGCATCTGGAAGCATTTTTTTCATTACATGGTGAAATTCAATTTCTCCATTGGTTCCAATGTTTTGGTATGTTATGTTTTCAACAATTGCGACATGTAATGTATTTGAAGAACTACTGAATGCATTTAAGAAAGTGGCATCTATTTGAACATCAACTTTTTGACCTGAAATTGTGTGTTTTGCTTCAAGATCAACAAAAGAAGGAACACTTTTGTACTGATCCATAATTCCTTGAGTTAAACCATTACCGTTACCATTCCATCCACCATCAATAGCTACATTAGGAACAGAATTTACACCGTAATAAACTCTTCTATCTCCACCTTCATCCGTGTAATAAGGGTCACCAGATCCAGGCCAGCTCATTTGGTATTTAATTGAAGATTGTTCTCCAAGGTTAGTGTTATTATTGAACAATGCTTCCATATTTGTATTTGCAGGAACACAAGGTGGGCATGTTGATGAAGTAAATGTTTCATACAATGGTCTGCGAACAACAAAATTATCAACGACATTTACAATCTTAGTAATAGTGTCATTACTATTATTCATATCTGCATTTCCTGAGTTTAAATTGGATGCCCATATTTTTACAGTATACGTTCCTACAGCTGCAGGTGTCCAAGATGGACCCGTACTTAAGCTATCCGTGTCGAAAGTTCCTGACGAAAGGCCAGTGAAATTAGTTGTTACTGCAGCGGCTCCGTTTATGGAGTAATTGAAGTCTAAATCTGTAATTGTTGTGGTGCCAAGATTCATTAATTTTCCAGAAACATCAAATGGAGCCTGGTTAAGAATAAGATAGTTCGGCATTTCAACAGAAAGAGCTGACATGTCGTAAGCCGGTTGAACGCCATTAACAAAAGTATAATGCATATTGTCTGATGGCGTCTCATTAGTTCCTGCCATTGCAGCAATTGCTGGCGAACCCATAACACTAACTGCAGATGTACTTGAAAATTGAAGACCTAAAGAGACGGTTGGTGGTCCAGAATGCCTTTGGTCTACTATGTATACATTGTTCGTAGTCTCTTCCAATACTATACTCCAATATGACCAACCGCCACCTGTGCTAGGGTTAGTATGTGATGTGAAAAATATCCATTGTTGACGGTTTGGTGCTGTACCAAAAGTTTTCATCATTACATTGTCATTTGAACCTGTTGCTGCAATACCCCAAACGCAAACAGAGTTGTCAGGAATGCTTGCACTTGGCAATGCAGCTGGTGTAGAGGTTGGCACAGATGTAGCTGTGGTGGTAAATGTTAGTATTCCAGTTGTAGATACTTTATAGGAAGTTGCAGAAGTCCCGTTAAAAGAAAATGGAAATGGTACCGTTTGGGTTGCCGACCAAGTTGGTGTTGCGCTTGGTCCTTGAAGTATAGTCCATGATGCATCAAGACCGCTTCCGTTAGGGTATTCATTGTCTGTATTAAGGTTTCCTGGATTCCCTGGAACCGGAGGTAGATAGTACATTTGTCCGAAAACAGTTGCACTGACAAATACAAGTGCTAATAAAAGAGTAATTTTTTTCATTTTGTTTTTATTTATTTCTAACAAAAATATTCTATTAAATGATTTTTGCAAGTTAAAGTCGTAAAGGTTTTTGTTGATAACCAATGGGTTAAATTGGTAAATGTTCATTGTCAATACCTTGTTGACATATGAGCAAAAAAAAGACCAGCTAAAAAGCTGGCCTTTTGAGATCTAATTTATTTAGACTTTATTTTACAAGAGAAAACAATTCTGTTGCAATAGCACCTTCAACTGCTACTTGAACAGTGTAAATGCCAGTTGGTAAAGATGAAAGGTCTAATCTAATATCGCCATCCGTAGATTGACGGTCAATTAAAACGATTTGACCTAAATTGTTAATAACACTTATCTCAGCATCAGTAGCTTTATCCATCGCTACACTAACATTTACAAATCCAGAAGTTGGATTTGGATAAACTTGAAGCCTAGAGCTCAATTCTTCTTCTGATATAGAAATTGAACTCTCAGTGGCATAAGCAGACTGCTCAATATTTCCTTGTGAATCCTGTAACCAAACAATAACACCTAAATCGGTAAATTCTTCAACCGAATGCTCCATTGAGTGATCAATTGGATCTTGAGCACTATTTGGTTTTCTATAGTTGCCTTTGAAACTATACGAGTATGCAGCTGTATACTGTTGCCCTTTGTTTAAGTTTCCAACACTTTTACCACTTGCGTCTGGAAGCATTTTCTTCATTACATGGTGAAACTCTGTCTCTCCATTTGAACCAACGTTTTGGTCAGTTTTGTATTCGAAAATTGCTGTGTGCATTGTGTAACCTGTTCCAGGTAAATCTTCAACTGCGTTTATGTCGATGCTCACTTTTACTGTTTTGTTTACTACAACATATTTGGCATCAATGCTAGCCATAGAAGGAACTGCTTGGTATGCATCCATTAACTCCTGAGTAAGTGAGTTTCCGTTGCCGCCCCAGCCGCCATCTAATTCCATGTTTGGTACACCAGACACATTATAAAGAGTTCTTCTTACGCCACCTTCATCAGTAAAGTATGGGTCACCACTTCCTGGCCAGCTCATTTGGTATTTCAAAGATGTGAATCTTCCTTGATTCAAAGGATCGTTATAAAGTGTTTCTAAGTTAGTGTTAGCAGGAACACATGGAGGACAAGTTGAAGAAGTGAATGTCTCAATTAATGTGTTTCTCGGAACAACTTGAGACACAATTTTAATTGATTTGTGAATTGTATCATTCATTGGGTTTTGGTCATTTGAACCATCCAATGACGTACACCATACAGAAACATCATAAGTTCCTACAGCAGAAGGTGTCCACGTAGTTGCATGAGAAAAGGTTGTAGATGTGAATGCAGCTAATGAAGCTCCAGTTACATTATCTGAATAAACAGTACCCATTCCATCAATCTGATAATTAACGGTAAAGCTGTTTATTGTACTGCTACCAACATTCATTACTTCTCCGGAAATTGTATAAGGAGCAGCATTCAAACCTTGAGTTTCATATAGGTCAATTGTTGTTGCCATAAAGTCTTTGGCATAAGGCACAAATACTTTGAAGTTGTCAACTGCAACACCATAAGTCCAGCCACCGCCATCATTATAGTCGATACCAAATTTCACATTAGAGTTTCCAGATCCAGCGTAGGCAGATACATCAACATATGCTGTTCCCCAGGCAGAAGCTGCTAATTTTTGAACATTTGTCCAAGTCGTTCCTCCATCAGTAGAAGCTGTAAGGTATAATTCTTCTTGCGCACCTTGGTACAAGGCATCAAAGTAGTAATAGTCAAAAGACACATATACTGCAGATTGAGTGGAAAGGTCAACCGATTGAGTTTCCAGAACGTCCATTGATTTGTCGCAATTACAGTCATCATCATTGCTTGCTGCAATTTTTGTCCCGTTATCTGGAATAGCGAAATATTGGCTACTTAAAGTTGCTGCAGTGCCAAATTTATAACCTCCGTCCGTAGAGCTAGTTGTAATACTCCAGCCGGTTGGTAACGAGCCTGACTCAAAGTCTTCGTTAATAAAAACGGTTTGCGCAGTCATAGAACCTGCAAGCAATCCCGCTGCTAATAGTAATTTGTTTCTCACCTTTATTGTATTAAAATTTGAAGAGGACGAATTTAGAATAATATGCCAAAGAACAAAATGAAATGTACCTTGTTAGAAATCAAAGTGCTCTAATTTTTCTTCGGATTAATTGTGACGCTCAAGAAGTGCTTTGTTTGCTCTGTAAACAAGTTCATTTATGTCAAAAATCAGAGTCTATAGATGATTTTTTAACTAGAATAAATTCCACAAATAAAACGATTGCGATAACCATAGTAGGCGTAAATTCCGCGCTTAAAAAAAAATAGAGTTTCGGTATATGAAATTTCTATTTTTGGCGTTTTATTTACCCGTTTGGCACCTAAATAAAGTAAGAATGTATCATCATTTACGCGGAAGGTTGGTTGAGAAAAACCCAACTTATGTAGTATTGGAATGCGGAGGCGTAGGTTATGTGGTACATATATCATTAACTACATTTTCTAAACTCCCTGAAGAAGAGTCTTGTTTGCTCTATACAAGTTATATAGTGAGAGAAGATGCGCAGATACTTTTTGGCTTTGCTGAAAAATCTGAAAGAGAGATTTTTCAAATGCTTATTACAGTTTCTGGAGTAGGTGCAAATACTGCCAGATTAATACTTTCTTCTTTAACGCCCAAAGAAGTGGTAAGTGCTATTACTTCTGAAAATGTAGCGTTGTTACAGTCTGTCAAAGGTATTGGTGCCAAAAGCGCACAACGGATTATTATCGACTTAAAAGGAAAGGTGCTGAAGACCGCAATCGGAGAAGAAGATAAAGGCGCAATAAAAGTTGATATTGGTGTACGAAATGAAGCAGTTCAGGCGTTAGAGGTTCTTGGCTTTAACCGAAACCAGGTAGATAAGGTGGTTTCTAAGTTGTTAAGTGTAGATGCTGAAATGACTGTAGAGAATATTATTAAGCAAGCCCTAAACCAGTTGTAGTAACGAAACATGTTGAAAAAAACTATCTGGTTAATTCTGTTTGTACCTTTCTTTAATTCGCTTAAAGCGGACTTTGAGACGCATTATTATGACGAAGGTCTAGCCGTTCCTGCCGATAGTACTGAAAAAGATACTGTGCTACCATACCCTTACAATGGGAATGATGGTGGCTTATATTTAAACACACCCTCAAATTTCACAACTGAGGTAGAATACGACCCTACCACGGGTATGTATATTGTTTATGAGAAGATTGGAGATTTGCTCGCTCGCCCTCCTCGTTATATGACGGCCCAAGAGTATCAGACTTATCTATACGAAAAGCAGAAGGCAGATTACTGGAAAAGCAAGATAAAAGCGAACTCACAAAATGGTGGGAATAACCGCGGTGACGATGGTTTGATTCCTCAAATTCAAGTGAACAATGAGGTCTTTGGAAAAATATTTGGAACCAATGTTATAGATATTAATCCACAAGGTAGTGCCGAGGTGATTTTTGCTGGACGTTATCAAAAAATTGACAATCCTATTTTACCTGAACGTAATAGAAGCACCTTCAATTTTGATTTTGACCAGCGCATTCAAATGAATGTAACCGGTAAGATTGGTACGGCACTTCAACTAGGTTTGAACTACGATACTGAAGCAACATTTGCTTTCGATAATAAAATGAAACTCGAGTACAATGGCGATGAAGATAACATCATCAAAAAACTCGAAATGGGTAACGTGAGTTTACCAACAAACAGTTCTTTAATTACAGGCGTTCAGAGTTTGTTTGGTATCAAAGGTCAGTTCCAGTTTGGAAAAACAACAGTTACAGGTGTATTCTCCGAGCAACGCAGTCAGTCACAATCCATTAATGTTCAAGGGGGTGGTACACAACAGGAGTTTGAAATCAGAGTAGACAATTACGAAGCCAACAAGCACTATTTCCTCTCTCAATATTTTCGAGATACATACGAGCAATATTTAGAGAATATGCCATTGAATACATCACCGGTTCAGATTACTAAGGTTGAAGTTTGGGTGACAAATACGCGCAGTAGTACTCAAGATGTAAGAAATATTTTAGCCTTTATGGATTTGGGAGAGATAGATTCTGGTGCGTATAGGAATACTGACGCGAATTTGCCGGGATATCAGTTGTTTCCTGGGCCAAATCCTGCGCAAAAGGGTTTGCCCTCAAATAGAAACAACAATTTAGATCCTGCAACTTTATCTGGCCAATATCCGGGTATTAGAGATATCGCACAAGCGAACTCAATTTTACAGAGTGAGCAATTTGATGAATCTGTGGAATTTGTTGAACTGGCGAATGCACGTAAACTAGACCCAAGACAATATACTTTTCATCCTCAGATGGGTTATCTTTCGTTAAACAGCTCATTGAATCAGGATGAAATATTAGCGGTAGCTTTTCAGTACACGGCATATGGAAGCTCCTATCAAGTTGGTGAATTTTCAAATGATGGTGTTACTCCGCCAAAGTCTATAATTCTAAAGATGCTAAAGAATTCAATACTGAATGTGAAAACACCGGTGTGGGATTTGATGATGAAAAACGTTTACTATTTGGGAGCTTCTCAGATAGATAGGGAGGAGTTTTATCTTGACGTATTGTACATGAATGATGAAACGGGAGTTCCAGTGCCTTTCTTACCAGATGGAAATTTAGAACAAGAGTTACTTTTAAGAGTTGTTGAATTAGACCGATTAAATGTTAATAATGATCAGCAGCCTGATGGATTATTCGATTTTGTTGAAGGTGTTACCATTAATAAAAAGACAGGTCGAATTTTCTTCCCTGTAATTGAACCTTTTGGATCAAACTTGTCTAAGAAGCTTGACCAAGCTGTGACTCGAGAAAAGTACGTCTTCCAAGAATTGTACGACTCAACACGATTTAAAGCGCAAGAGCAAACTCGTAAGAACAAGTATGTTTTAAAAGGTCGTTACAAATCTGCTTCTGGGTCAGAAATTTTCTTGAACGCATTTAATATTCCTCAAGGTTCTGTGAATGTTACGGCAGGAGGAACAAAACTTGTGGAGAATCAGGATTTTACTGTAGACTACAGTTTGGGACGGGTAAAAATCATCAATGACGGTATTCTCGCTTCTGGAGTGCCTATTCGTGTGTCTTTTGAAAACAACGCTTTATTCGGGGTTCAAACCAAAACATTTATGGGTGTGACTTTTGATCACCGTGTAAGTGAAGATTTTAATTTTGGTGGTTCCCTGTTACGAATGTCTGAAAAGCCAATTACTCAAAAGGCAAACATTGGTGAAGAACCAATTGCCAATAACATTTGGGGATTGAATGGTAATTATCAAAAAGATGCACCATGGTTAACACGCTTTGTAGATGCTATTCCTGGGATAGACACAAAAGCCCCATCAAAAATAACGGCACAAGGTGAATTTGCTCAGCTCATTCCTGGCTCACCAAAAGGAATAAAAATTAACGGAGACGAAACAACCTATCTAGATGACTTTGAAAACAGCCAAAGTGAAATTGATATTAAGGGTTGGAGTAATTGGGTTCTGGCAACCACACCGGCCAATCAAGCGGAGTTGTTTCCTGAAGGGAATAACAATGGCGACATTTCTGTAAACTTTAACCGTGCGAAATTAGCGTGGTATGTTATAGATCCGGTATTCCACACAGGTTCGTCTGCTACTCCGCAAAACATAAGAGACGATAAATCTATTATTTCAGATAACTATCAGAGACAAGTATTGCTTGAAGAAGTTTTTCCAAATATTTCAATTGACAATTCTACACCACGAAATATTGCTACGCTCGATTTAAGTTATTATCCAAGCGAGAGAGGCCCTTATAACTTAGATGTAGAAGGCGATCCTGGAGTTTCTTCGGGTATGTTGAGCAATGGTGAGTTGGATGACCCTGAATCGAGATGGGCAGGTATTACAAGACCACTTTCGATTAACAACTTTGAAGAACAAAATATAGAATTCATACAGTTTTGGGTAATGGATCCTTATTTGAGTGACCCGAATCACAACGGTGGTGATTTGTATTTTAACTTGGGTAGCGTCTCTGAAGATGTACTGAAAGATGATCGTCAAAGTTTTGAAAATGGTATAGATCCAAATGCAGACTTAACTAAAATGGACAGTACCATTTGGGGGTATGTTCCAAAAATTCAACCCATTACCGAGTATTTTGATAACGATGCAAGTACACGTCCTGTTCAAGATGTTGGGTATGACGGGCTGAATGACTTTCAAGAAGATGGGTGGACAATACCGGGTTCAACAAGCTATATGAACCGAATTACAAATACTCACGGTCAGAATTCTGGAGCATTTATAAGAGCAGAAGGAGATCCATCTGCTGATAATTTTGCCTATTACTTAGGAGAATCGCAAGACAATGCGGATAATGATATTTTGGAGCGTTACAAAGACTATAATGGACCAGAAGGAAATTCTAGCACCGAAACTGTAGATGGATTTACAGCTTCATCTTCTAATGTGCCAAACAAAGAAGATGCGAACAGAGATCAAACTTTGAATAAAACTGAAAGCTATTTTCAGTACAAAGTTAGTATGCGTCCAAATGATTTGGAGATTGGAAAGAACTACGTTACAGACATTCAAGAAGGTATATCCACCGACTTACCAGATGGAGTAAATAGACCTTACCGTTGGATTCAATTTAAGGTGCCAGTGTTTATTCCAGACGAAACAGTTGGCCCCATTGGAGATTTCAGATCTATCCGCTACATGCGTATGTTCTTAAAAGGCTTTGATGAAAAAGTTGTGCTGCGTTTCGCACGATTGGATTTAATTAGAGGGGAATGGCGTAGATACAGGTTCTCATTGGATGACGTGCAAGAAGATGTGCCGATTGACGAAACAGACGAAACGATTTTTGCAGTAAATGCAGTTAATCTTGAGGAAAACGGAAACAGACAACCTGTTCCTTACGTATTGCCTCCAGGTATAAATCGTCAGGTGATTTTCGGAACATCAAGCCTTATTCAAGAGAATGAGCAATCTATGAGTTTGTATGCCTGCAACCTGAAAGATGGCGACGCTCGAGCTGTGTTTAAGAACCTTCAAATGGATATGCGGATGTACAAACGCCTAAAGATGTTTGTACATGCTGAGGATGGAACTGATGGATTCTCTCTGAATGACAATGACCTGAACTTATTTATCCGATTGGGTTCTGATTATACTCAGAATTATTACGAATACGAAGTGCCTCTTAAAGTTACGAATTGGGGAACGGGCGTTGATAATCCAGATGGAATTTGGCCCGAGTTGAACAGTTTAGATTTACCGCTAGAAATTTTTAAAAGCACTAAACTGCAAAGAGATGCAGTAGATTTTCCACGACAAATTAGATATACCATTAGCTCGGAAGGGAAGTTTGTTTCGGTAATTGGTTATCCGAACTTGAGTAATGTGCGGACCATGATGATTGGTATTCGTAACCCAAAGAAGAAAAATGGTGCAGATTTAGATGATGGTCTAGCGAAATGTGCTGAAGTTTGGGTAAATGAGCTGAGGTTAACAGATTTTGACCAACGCGGAGGATTTGCCGCGAATGCGAGGGTAACTGCTCAACTAGCAGATTTTGCTGATATGTCTGTTTCAGGTAACTTGAGTACCATAGGCTTCGGAGCGATTGACCAAACCGTAAATGAGCGAAATAAATTTGAAGCGGTTTCATACGATTTCCAATCAAAATGGAATTTAGATAAATTCTTTCCAGAAGAGTCTGGAATTAAAATTCCGATGTTCTTCAGTTATTCGGAAAACTGGAAGAACCCACAATTTAATCCGCTTGATCCAGATATCGAATTTGATAGAGCTCTCGATAATTTAGAAACACAACAAGAACGAGATGAACTGAAAAAGGCCTCACAAGATTATACACGGAGAAAAAATATAAACTTTACAAATGTCCGAAAGGAACGAAGGGGTGGGAAAAAGAAACCACAGTTCTACGATATAGAAAACTTCTCTGTTTCGTACTCATTCTCAGAGCAGGTAAGACGCGATATCAATACGGTTAAGAACAATAGAATAGATCATAAAGGTACCCTGAATTATAATTTTCAGAACAGGCCAAAAAATGTGCAGCCCTTCAAAGGAGTAAAATCGAAACACTTAATTTTTATTCGAGATTTCAATTTCTACTACGCACCTAGAAAGTTCACATTTAGGACTGACCTTAACAGGATTGATGGTGTGCTTCAGATGCGAAACACGAATAATCGAGATTTTCCGTTACCTGAAACATTTAACAAGTCATTTACATGGAATAGGATTTATGACTTTGGGTATGACTTGTCTAAATCTATTAAAATAGATTACAACGCCCGTATGGAAACACGGATTGATGAACCGGCAAATGGAGATGATAACAGTGCCATTATTTGGAACAATTTTAAATCCTTTGGTCGCCCTACGAAATACCATCAAACCACAAGTGTCAATTGGCAAATCCCAATTAATAAATTCCCATATTTAGATTTTATAACCTCGTCTTTAAGGTATACAGGTAATTACGATTGGCAGACGAATTCACTGTTGGCCTTAGACCCAGAAAAGTCAGACTTGTATTTCGGTAATACTATTCAGAACAATGCAGCCATTCAACTCAATGGAAATTTAAATTTAATAACTCTATATAATAATGTGCCATACCTTAAAAAGGTAAATCAGGGAAGGCGCTCGGGTGGCAGAAAAGGACCATCGCGACCACAGTCTCGCCTAGAGGAAAATGAGAGCAAAGATGGCACGAATGAAGGAGAGGAAGAAGAAAAGAAGAAGAAAAAGAATGAAACGGGCCAGAAGGTTTTAGATGCTACTGTTCGCTTCTTAATGATGGTAAGAAGTGCATCGGTATCTTATACAACTGATGAAGGAACAGCCTTGCCAGGGTTTATTATAGACCCAATAACTCTTGGTATGAATCCATCGGCTAACAATGCTCCAGGCTTTGGTTTTGTCATGGGTGGTCAGGCAGATATTACGGCTAAAGCGGCTCGCAACAATTGGTTAACCCCAAATCCAAATCAGCCTAACCGCTATATAAAAACGAGAACCGAAAGGTTAAATTTGAGAGGGACGATTGAGCCATTCAAGGATTTTAGAATAGACATTACAGCAACTAAAATATATGGCGTAAATAGATCTTCTATTTACCGTCAGGATGAAAATTACGATCCAAATGACCCTTTCTGGAACCAAGGTGAGTATGCGAATGGATACAAGCAGTACAATCCGATGGTTCAAGGGAATTACAGTATTTCATTTTGGTCGTTTGGTTCTTCTTTTGAAAAGAACAAAGCACCGAATTACGATTCTGAGGTTTACAATAAATTCAGACAAAACAGAGACGTAATTTCTAGTAGATTGGCAGATCAATATGTTTCAAGCGAGAACAATGCGAGCGGATGGTACTCGAAAGAATATTTAGATACAGCAGAAATTAACAGAGGTTACCTTGGTTTTAGTTACATCTCTCAAGACGTAATGTTGCCCGCGTTTTTATCTGCTTATGGAGGCTACGATGTTGAAAAAGTACGTCTGGACGCTAGACCAACTTTCCCGATGCCAAACTGGAGATTGAACTATGGTGGGTTGATGAAACTCGAGACATTTAGAAAGAAATTCAATTCTTTTACTGTTTCGCATAGCTACAAGTCTTTGTATACAATGAGCACTTTCCAGACAAACTTAGTGTTGCAACAGGCGCAACAAGACGAGCCACTGCAGCCAGAGAATTGGATCAATGAAAATGGAGATTTCTTTCCAGAATTCCAGATTGGGCAAGTGAGTATGTCGGAGAATTTCTCACCTCTTATCGGTTTCAACATGAGGATGAAAAACAATACGAGCTTTAAGGTTGAGGTGAATAGGAACAGAATGGTGGCAATGAGTTTGGCCAACAATATTATTACAGATACCAAGGGAAGTGAAATTGTTATTGGAGCAGGATATATTATTCGAGATGTAAAATTCAACTTAATACGGCAAGGCGCAAGCAAGAAAGCTGTTGTGAGTAATTTAGAGCTTAAGGCAGATGTTTCTATTCGAGACAACCAAACGGTTATGAGAAGAGTGCTTGAGGAAATTACTCAAGTAACAGCTGGTCAGCGCATCATTACAATTAAAGTTTCGGCAGATTATCAACTGAGCAGAAGAGTAAGTACACGTATATTTTATGACCAAGTAATTTCTACGTTTAAGACATCAAATGCCTTTCCAACCAACAATATTTATACGGGATTGAGTTTTAGATTAAACCTTGCGCCATAAATGCGTAATTAATTTACATTTGTCAAAAACACATTATAATATGAACGTACCAGCTGATTTAAAGTACACCAAAGACCACGAGTGGGTAAAATTAGAAGGCGATTTGGCCGTAATTGGAATTACAGATTATGCTCAAGGCGAATTGGGTGATATTGTATTTGTTGATGTAGATACATTGGACGAAGATTTAGATCAGGAAGAAACTTTTGGTTCTATTGAGGCTGTTAAGACCGTTTCTGATTTATTTATGCCAGTGGCTGGAGAGGTTCTCGAATTTAACGAGGGTATTGGTGATGAAACTGAATTGGTAAATTCTGATCCTTACGGTGCAGGATGGATTGTTAAAGTGAAAATGCGCAATACTAACGATTTTGAAGGACTGATGAGTGCTGATGAATACACAGCCCTAATTGCTTAAAATAAAATTAACATATTTGTACTATACCCCAGCCATTGTCTGGGGTATTTTAATTTTTTACTTCTCGCTAATGCCTGGTGGAGAAGTCCCAGTTCTTTTAAAAAGTATTCAAGGATTCTTTATTCACATGGCTATTTATTTCTTTTTAGCCTTATTAATTATATGTGGGGCAAGCCAGTTTACTTTTTCAAAGGTTAACAATGTAATATTCAGTGTTGCCCTTCTTGTTATTTTAATTTCAGGCAGTATTCTAGAGCCAATACAAGAATTTTATATTCCGAATAGAGTGGGCGAACTTGAAGATGTAATAGCAAATATGCTTGGGGGTATAGCCGCTGTTTTTCTGTGGCGTACTATTTCAAAAAACTAATGGCAAGGTTTTTGGGTTTTCAAATGCAACTTCAAAACTTTTAAAAATGAATTGCAAATGAAAAATTCAAAAATGATTCGGAAAACGGAGCAGATGAGAAAATCTTTTTTTCTCTTCGGACTCGTAATTGCTCTAGGCGCTGCACATTCTGCATTGTCTTTTAAGTTGGTAGAAAAATTCCATGTGCCTGGAGAAGAGAAAACAGCTTTAGTTTATGATGGCTTGGTGGTGCCTATTACCGTTCGTAAAGTGCAGCCAATTCCTAAAAAACAAAAGGAGATAAAAAAGATTATCTCAAGAGCAAACAATGATCCTTTCATTGTTGTTGAAGATTGGGCCATAGTGGATGAATTGGGCGAAGAACCTCTGGAAGAGATTTTAAGCACACATGAGGAAGCAGTAGAAGAAGTGTTTTTTTATTCATTAGAGAGAAAACCTATTTACAATGGTTGCGAGACCTTAAGCTCTGATGATGAGAAGTTTGAGTGCTTTCAGCAAAAATTAGGTGAATACGTAAAGGATAATTTTAAAACGAATTCCATGGGATGGGGATCGAGTGAAAAAATGACGATCAAGTTCGAAATTGATCAGGAAGGATATGTGAGTGATGTGAAGATTGCAAAGGGCGCAGAGTCAGATAAAATACAAATGGAGAAAATATTAAAAATGCTTCCACAATTTACTCCAGGAATGTACCAAGGTAAGTATGTAAAGACCTCTTATATTTTACCTGTAGTAATCAGAAATTAACTCTGCACGCTGAAAAAATATTATATATTTAACCGCTCAAAATTTTAGGCAAAAATGAAAGATAGAAAAACGTTTAAAGCCAATTTGGAAAACAAAAAAGGAATGCATTTCCTTTTGGGTTTGGTGCTTACACTTACGTTCACAATCGTTATGATTGAGTTGAAACAATACGAGGGTGAGTTGATGGACCTTGGTCAGATGACTGGTATTGAAGATGAAGAAGTGATTCCAATTACAAATCGTGATCCCGCACCTCCGCCACCTCCGCCACCTAAGCCGCCTGAAGTAATTCAGATTGTTGAGGATGATATCGAGATTGAAGAGATTGAATTTGAGAGTACTGAAACTGACGAATCTGAAGAGATTGAGATCGTTGAAGAAGTTGAAGAAGAAAGTGATGAAATTTTAAGTTTCGCTGTGGTTGAAAATAAACCTGTATATCCGGGTTGTGAGAATGAGCCGGACGAAGCAGCAAGATTTAAATGCTTTAACAGAAGTATCATGAAGACAGTTCAGAAAAACTTTGTTTATCCAGAAATGGCGAAGCAAATGCAGCTATCTGATAAGGTTTGGGTGAGTTTTGTTATCGAGAAAAACGGAAAGATCACAAATGTAAAAGTCGAAAGAGGCCAATACGATGACCTTAACTCTGAGGCAACACGCCTTATTAAGTTATTGCCAAAGATGAAGCCTGCTAAGCAAAGAGGTAAGCCGGTGCGAATGTCATACACGGTGCCGATTAATTTTAAATTGCAATAAAATTCAAATCCCCGCTGTAGCGGGGTTTTTTAATACACATTTTTTAATGGATAGTTTAACACTAACTGCAATTAAGGCCTCCTTATCTGGAGGAAAGGAAATTCTTGAAGTGTACAACCAAGAAGATTTTGAGGTTCAACTTAAGTCTGATGATTCTCCTTTAACAAAAGCAGATCAACTTGCTCACAATGCAATAATGTCTTTTCTAGAATCCACAGGAATACCTGTTTTGAGTGAAGAAGGAAGAGAAATGAATTTTGATGAAAGAAAAGACTGGGACAAATTATGGGTCGTCGATCCATTGGATGGAACAAAGGAGTTTATCAAAAGAAACGGTGAGTTTACTGTTAACGTGGCTTTAGTAGAGAATGGTGTTCCTGTGTTAGGGGTTATTTATGTACCAGTAAAAAAAGAATTGTATTTCTCAAATACAGAAATAGGTTCTTATAAGGTTGAAAGAGTAGGATCTAATACTGCCGTTCCAGAAGATATTAATGTATTGGCGGAAGCCGGCGAAAAGTTACCTATTGAAGATGAAGGACGCTCTTTTACAGTTGTAGGAAGTCGTTCGCATATGTCTGTAGAAACTGAAGAATTTGTTTCTGAGTTAAAAGAAGAACATGGAGAATTAGAAGTTCTGAGTAAAGGAAGCTCTCTGAAAATCTGTATGGTGGCAGAAGGTTCAGCTGATGTTTATCCAAGATTTGCGCCTACTATGGAATGGGATACTGCCGCAGGTCAAGCAATTGCAATGAACGCGGGTTTTGAAATGGTTCGTAGCGATGACAATTCACCATTGGTATACAACAAAGAAGATCTGTTGAACCCTTGGTTTATTGTGAGAAAAGCGAACTAGGAGATTGTGTTTTATACGAATTAGATTATTTTAGAAGTGCATTTCGGTTCAATAAAATGCTTCCTTTATGAGACTTTCAACGTTGGTTTTGTTTTTAAGTTTTCTAACTTCTGTAAATGCGCAGAAGCTCAAGGGCCTTGTGTTAGACAAGGTCAATGGAGAGTCATTAGCTGATGTTGAGATAAAGCTTTTTGGTAAGTCGTCTTCTACAACGACAAATCAAAAAGGGGAGTTTGATTTGTATATAAGTCTTGGTTACCCATGTTTGGTGGAGTTTTCTAAAACTGGTTATCAAAAGACCATTATGAACTTGGAAGAAGAGCCGGAGTCTGATATTAAGCTCTTGATGGCAAGTTCAATAATAGTTAAGGAGGCCATTGTGCAGAAAGATTTAACCACGTATGACTTTAAAACCGTAGACGCCAAACCTGTTTACCCAGGCTGTGGAATGAAGAGCTCGGAGCAAGAGCGATTTGACTGTTTTAAAGTAGCTGTAGCTAGTCATATTAAAGAAGAGGTGCGCTACCCGAAAGAAGCAAAAAAGAAGAAACTGGAAGAAACGGTTACTATTGGCTTTGAAATAAATATTGATGGCAGAGTAACTGGTGTAGAGATTTTGAAAGGGCGTTATGATGTATTAAATACCGAAGCAATGCGTGTAATTTGGAGCTTGCCAATCATGAAACCCGCGGTCAAAAACGATCAAGATGTAAAAATGTCTTATCAAGTTCCGGTACAATTTTCATTGAATTAAGTCTTCTTCAATTCTGGTAAAATTCCCTTTGACGGCATTTGTTCTAAGCTTACTTTTGCGCTCTCATTTTTGGAGCGTTGAAAGGACAAATAGCATTAGAAAATACCCAGTTTTCTGTTAAAGAAAAAATAGCCGATTATCTTCTTCTGGGTAAAATACGACTTTCATTTAGTGTAGTTTTCTCTGCAATAGCGGGTTATTTATTAGGTGCAGATACAATTGTGTGGCTCGAGGTGCTTTTACTAAGCATAGGAGGAATCTTGGTTGTGACTGCATCGAATGGTTTCAACCAGATTTTAGAAAAAGATAGAGATAGCTATATGGACCGGACTAAAAATAGACCGTTGCCAGCAATGCGTATGACAATTCTAAATGCGTTTTCATTTTCTGCGGTCTCGATGGTTTTAGGTTTAGCAATGCTCTATTTGATAAATCCATTAAGTGCCTTTTTTGGAGGCTTATCAATTTTTATATACGTATTGGGTTATACTCCGTTTAAAGCATATTCACCTTTTGCTGTATTTGTTGGTGCAATACCAGGAGCTATTCCATTTATGTTGGGTTGGGTGGCAGCTACAAATCAATTCGGAATAGAATCAGGAGCTTTGTTTGCACTACAATTTTTATGGCAGTTTCCACATTTTTGGGCAATAGCTTGGCTGGTTTACAATGACTATGCAAAAGCTGGTTATTATTTACTGCCAACACGGAAGAAAGATAGTACGTCAGCCCTTTTGGCAATTCTATACACAATATGGATGATAGCCGTTTCTGTTTTACCTTATTTTGGATTAACAGGAAATTTAACCGTGTCACTGCCGTCTACTATAGTAATTGTGTTAATTGGTTTGTACATGTTGTGGAAAGCCATTGCCATGTATAAAGGTCAAACCGAGAAAGACGCAAAAAAATTAATGCTAGCTAGCATCATGTATTTAACATTGGTGCAAGTAGTGTTTGTAATTGATAAAATGATAGCATAATGGAGTCGGTTGAAATGCAAGACAACTCGGGTAACATCACTTTAAAGGAGCAAAGAAAAAAAGCTGCAAAGCCTCTTTTATTTATTTCGATTGCGGGCTTGGCAATGATGTTTGCTGGATTAACTTCTGGCTATGTTGTAAGCAGAACGAGCCAAATAGTAGAAGGCGATTGGCTAGAGTTTGCACTTCCAAAAATATTTTATGCAAGCACGGCTTGTGTTGTTTTCATAAGCGTGTTTTTACATTCTGCGTTGGTGAGTATAAAAAACAATAGTGTTGGTAGGTCAAACCTATTTTTAGCGTTAGCTACTATTTTAGGAATTACGTTTGTTGTATTCCAGTTAATGGGATGGAATGAATTGCGCGATGCTGGTATTTTCTTTACTGGCGAAGGAAGTAATACAGCTGGCTCTTGGGTATATGTAATAACTCTTCTTCATTTACTCCATTTAATAGCAGGTATTATAGTGCTGATTGTCACTTTTATAAAAATAAATTTAGGACGATACAATAGCGAAGATTTTCTGGGAATAGATTTGTGCGCAACCTATTGGCATTTTGTCGATGTTTTGTGGATATTTTTGTTCATCTTTTTATCAATTTATCGTTAAACTTGCACAAAATTTAAGAAATCGATTATGGCTACAACTGCAGATATGGAACAGCCGGAAAAAGTATGGGGCGGAGGTAATAAACCTTTTGCAATCAGCTACGGCAAAATTATGATGTGGTTCTTTATCATATCTGATGCATTGTCTTTTTCCGGATTCTTAACAGCTTATGGCTTTATGCGCTATGCCAACCAATTGTCATGGCCTGTTGCAGAAGACGTTTTTACTCACTTTCCATTCTTGACAGGAGATCATCCATTGCTTTATGTGGCATTAATGACTTTTATTTTGATTATGAGTTCTGTAACAATGGTATTGGCAGTGCACCATGGTCATCAAAATGAGAAGAATAAAGTTATCCTATGGATGGCACTTACTGTAGTAGGTGGACTTATTTTCTTGGGTTCACAGGCTTGGGAGTGGAGTCATTTCATTTCTGGAGATAAGGGCGCAGTTGAAATTAATCAACCAGGAACAGTCTCTGCGCGAGCGGCAAACGGTGAAATGAAAGATATACGTTTAGGGAAGAATGTTATAATGCATGTCATTACTTCAGGTGGAGATAAGCTTTCTCTTTCTCAGGTTGTAGATGGTGAGAATGGACATGAAAGCAATCACGGTTTGGAGTTTTCCTCTGAAGAAGTGATTAGTGCATTTAAACACAATAGCGATTTAGAATTAATGATGCCAGGAAAAGAGAAATTGGTAATACCTCATGCAGCTGCGGCTAATTTGTTAGACACGAAGGCATTGGCAGTTCAAGGGGCAAACATGACGAGAAACGAGTATGGAAAGAAGCAGTTTGCTAATTTCTTCTTCTTTATTACGGGCTTTCACGGTTTCCACGTTTTCTCTGGAGTAGTATTAAACTTCATTGTTTTTTATAATGTTTTCTTAGGTACTTATGCGAAGAGAGGTCATTATGAAATGGTAGAAAAGGTTGGTCTTTACTGGCACTTTGTTGACCTTGTTTGGGTATTTGTATTCACATTCTTCTACTTGGTATAATTTTAAGAATTTAAATAGTTATGGCAAATAATAGCACATCAACACTTTGGAAAACGTTCTTTTTCCTTTTAGCACTAACAATTGTAGAAGTCATCCTTGGTATTGTAAAGCCAAGTCCATTAATGGGGGCCCCATTAGGAACATCTTGGCTAAACATATTATTCATTCTTTTAACGTTAGTCAAAGCATATTACATCGTCTCTGTTTTCATGCATTTAGGGGGTGAAAAGAAAGGCTTTCAATATGCCATTTATTTACCTGCTTTAATATTAATTCCTTACCTAACATTTATTTTGTTGGTAGAAGGCGGCTACACTTTTGATGAAGCTCCAAGTATTTACTAGGAAATGAAAAATAGTCTTATGAAAAGGGTAGTGCTGATAGGTTTATTGGTACTACCCGTTTTAGTTTATATAGCATTCGTTTACATGCAAAAAGGTGTTTTTTTTAAAACATTAGACTATGTAGGTCCTTATACTGTTGAACAGTTGGAGGACGGCACAAATGATACCGTTTACTATAAAGTGCCTAAGCTGACTTTCCAAAATCAATTTGGAGATTACAGCACTCAAGACAGTATAGATAATGGAATCACAGTTGTGAGTTTCTTTTTTGTTTCATGTCCAAGTATATGTCCAGCAATGAATTTTCATTTAAAACAAGTTGCTGATCGTTTTAAAGGTGTGAATTATGTTAATCTTGTTAGTATTACCGTAGATCCGGAAAGAGATACTTTAGGGGCTTTACAGGATTATGCGCGAAGGCTTGGAGTTCGAGATAGGCGTTGGTGGTTTTTACGTGGCACTCAAGAAGAGGCGCATAAGCTTGCTCCAAAATTCTTTTTAGCTGCTAATGAAGACTCAACTGCAGCGGGTGGTTACAATCATTCTCAATCTGTAGTTGTGATAGATTGGAACGGAAATATTCGTTCAAGAACTGATGATTTTGGAAATGTTATAGGAAGCTATGATGCTATGAGTGTGTCAGAACTCAATAAAATGGAAGACGATATTAAAGTGCTTGTGGCAGAATTTGAAAGATGGAAACATTATAAGTTAAAGTTTGATGACTGAACAAAAAATAGACAAACGGATTACTCGATTTATTTGGGTGTTTACAGCAATTGTGTTTGCTCTAGTTATTGTGCTTCATGAATTGCCGAGAATGGATTGGCAGCCTCCGTTCATTTTGTTTTTACCGAAGTTGAATGCCATCATTAACGGAACGGTCTTCGCTCTTTTAATAAGCACGCTTTTGGCAATCAAAAAGAAGAACATCCAGTTGCACAAAACGGTAAACACAGCTGCAATGATTTTGTCTGTTCTATTTTTACTCTCATATGTAACAAGTCATTATTTTTCTGGCGATACTATTTACGGAGGGGATATGAAGGGGTTGTATTATTTTGTTTTAATAACACATGTCGTGCTTGCAGGACTGTCATTACCCATGATACTGTTCTCATATTATTACGGGTATTTAAATTTAGTTCACAAGCATAAGAAATTGGTTCGATTCACCTATCCAATTTGGTTATATGTAACGTTTACTGGTGTTTTGGTTTATATATTTTTAGCTCCTTTTTATGGAATTGCGCAGTAGAAAAATTGTCATTTTATTGATCTTCTTGTTTGTGGTGGATTTTGCATTTGGGCAATGCTCTATGTGTAAAGCTGTATCTGAAAGTAACCTAAAAGGTGGCGGTGCAGCAGCAGTTGGATTGAACAATGGTATCATGTACCTAATGGCGTTTCCATACATCATGATTGCTATGGTTGCGTTTTTATGGTACCGTCACAGACAGGCAAATAAATAGCCAATTAGAATCTGCCTTATTGAAGGTTATTTCCCTTTCTTAAATTTTATATTTGTTCTGCTACTTACTTCTGTTAGTTAGTGAACTAAAACTATGAGAAAACTATTTTTTTTAACGTTCCTTTTCGTTGGGACTTTTTTGCATGGACAAGAATTATGGACACTTGAGGAATGCATGAAGTACGCTTTTGAGAACAACCTTCAAATTCAACAAACTTCTTTATCTATTGACCAGGCAAGGGTAAATAGCAATGCTGCGAAAGCTAGTGTAGTGCCTAATGTCAACTTTCAAACAGGTTATTTCTGGCAATTTGGTAGTTACATTGATCCTGTTACTAATGTTAGAAATTTGGGAGGGTTAAATGCACAGACAAATTCATCTACATTAAGTGCGAATTGGACTTTGTTTGGTGGCCTTGACAATTACAACGCTATTAAGCAAAGCAAGATTGATTACATGGTTGCTACCTATAATTTGGAAGCAATGCGCAACGATGTGGCTATAAATATTGCAGGTCAATATTTGCAAGTGCTTTTTAATAAGGAAGTCGTGAACATTAATTCTTTGGTTTTAGAAAATAGCGAGAAACTTTTTTTACAGACAAAGAAGAGATATGATGCTGGTGCAGTTGCGAAAGGAGACTTATTGCAAATAGAAGCACAAAAGGCAAGTGATGAACAGGCACTTGTTTCTGCAGAAAATACTTTAGACTTAAGCATACTGCAGTTAGTGCAAACGCTTCAACTCGACACTTTGGAAGGTTTTGACATTGTCGCTCCTGAGCTAGAATTACCCGATTCGTATTTGATGTCGATGACTCCTGACGCTATTTACGATCAGGCGCTAGACTTACAGCCAAATGTAAAGAGTGCAGAGTATAGTGTTGAAAGCTCTGAGTTTGCCGTGAATAGAAGCAAATCTGGTTATATGCCTAGCCTTACTCTTACGGGTCAATTGAATTCAAACTATTCAACTCGAACGCAAGGGTTTAAAAATGAAACCGTAGATGTTCCGGCTGCACCAGTTGGTGAAGCGATTACTCCTGCGGGTAATTTCCCAGTTATTTCGTATCCATATCAAACTACCTTAACAGTTCCTTCAGATGTAACACCGGACTTCGGGACACAGTACAGTAATAATTTTAACCAATTTGTTGGTTTTAATCTGCAAGTACCCATCTTTAATAATCTTGCAGTAAGAAGGAATGTGAGTAATTCGAAGCTTCAGTTAGAAAATAACAGAGTAGCATACGAGCAAACAAAAATGGAATTTCGCCAAACAGTTCGAAGAGCCCATTCTGATGCTTTAGCTTCATATAAGTCATACCAAAGCTCGGTAAAAAGTGTAGAATCGAACAAAGAGAGTTTTACCTACGCAGAAAAGAGAAGAGAGGAAGGCGCAATTAGCCAGTATGAATATGAGAATGCAAGAATCCTCTATCTAAATGCAATTTCACAACAATTGCAATCTAAGTACGATTACATATTTAAAATAAAAGTGCTTGAATTTTACTTGAGCAATAACATGAGTCTTCAATAAATTGGAATATGAGTAAGAGTGCAAAAATAATTATTGGTGTTTCTATACTTGTTTTAGCAAGTGTTGGAATATACTTAAAGAAATCAGGGAAAATAGGCTCTGCGACTAAAGGTATTGAAGTTGAATTTGGGAATGCAAAGCAGGTAACAATTGTTGAAACGGTTACAGCTAGCGGCAAAATTCAACCCGAAATAGAAATTAAGCTTTCGCCTGAGGTGAGCGGTGAAATTATAGAACTGAATATTCAAGAGGGAGATAAGGTAGAGGCTGGAGATTTATTGGTTAAGATAAACCCAGATATCTATGAGACGTCTGTAACGCGCGCGCGCGCGGCTGTAAATTCTGCTAAAGCTTCTGTTAGCCAATCTCAAGCAACATTCGATGAAGCAGAAAAAAGCTTTAAGCGAAGCAAAAAGTTAAAAGAGCAAGATGTTATTTCTGATGCAGAATACGATGGCGCACAAAGAGCACACACAGTTGCAAGACATCAGCTTGAAGCTGCAGAAAGCCAATTGGAAAGTGCAAAGGCTTCGTTGAAAGAAGCAAATCAGAATTTGAAGCGTACCACTATTGTTGCACCTCAGGGCGGTAGTATTTCGGTTTTAAACGTTGAGTTGGGTGAACGTGTGGTTGGTACGGCTCAAATGGCTGGAACGGAATTGTTACGTGTTGCTAATCTTAAGAACATGGAAGTGCTTGTTGAGGTAAATGAAAATGACATTGTTCGTGTGAATCTAGGCGATGAAGCGAAAGTTGAAGTAGATGCCTATTTAGATAAGTCGTTTAAAGGCGTGGTAACAGAAATTGCAAATTCTGCCAATCTTGCGGGCGTATCTGCTGACCAAGTAACAACGTTTGAAGTTAAAATTGGTATTCTTCCTGAGTCGTATAAGGGTATGGATTTAAAAGGGATGGACTCGCCATTTAGACCTGGAATGACAGCAACAGTTGATATTCAAACGGAAGTTGCCGAGAATATTTTAGCAGTGCCAATTGCAGCTGTTTCAACACGCACAGACACAGCTTCCTCCTCTCGTTATGGCAAAAAAAGTGATGCTGAAGCCAATACTGAAGAAATTGATTACGAAGTTGTTTTTGTGAAAAGTGGGATAAAAGCAAAACTTAAAGTTGTAAAGACAGGAATTCAGGATGATGAAAATATCGAGATTCTTTCTGGTCTTGAAGATGGTGAAGAAATTATTGTTGGACCTTACAGTGCCGTCTCTAAGAAACTAATGAACGATGTGAGTATCAAAGAGTCTGAAAGCAAGTCAAAGTCTAAGGACGAAGACGAGTAATGTCTAATCTTCTTTTAATAGAAAGTTCGTCTCGCAATTGTTCAGTTGCTGTATCTAACGAAAATTACATTTTAGCTCTTCGCGAAGAAGCAAGCGACCAGTTTGTGCATTCTGAAAAGTTGCATGTATTTATCAAGGAATGCATGAGCGAGTCAGGTTTAGAATATTCAGATTTAGATGCTGTTTGCGTTTCTAAAGGGCCTGGGTCGTATACTGGCTTGCGAATTGGAGTATCTGCAGCTAAAGGAATTTGCTATCCGTTAGAGATTCCTTTGATAGCAGTAGACAGTTTGACGGTGATCGCTTCGCAGTTGTTCGATACAGTTGAAGGTGTCATTGTCCCAATTATGGACGCAAGAAGAATGGAAGTCTATGAAGCTGTATTTTCAAATTCGGGAGAAGAGCTCAAGCCTATATCAGCAAAAGTTATTGATGACTCGTCTTATATAGAGCTACTGAAAAATGGCCCAATCCATTTTGTAGGTGATGCATGTCAAAAAGTATCTGAAGTAATAAAGCACCCAAATGCGAAGTTTCATTTCGATATGGAGTTTCCATCTACCAAACAACTAAAAGCCCTATGCGCTAAAAAGTTTAACGAAAGGGCTTTTGAAGATGTAGCTTATTTTGAGCCGTATTATTTAAAAGACTTTGTGGCTGGAAAGCCAAAAAAACTCTTATAGTCCAATTTCTACTTGAAATCTAAACATTAAAGGATCAGATTTAGTTTCGTTTTGAAATGTCTTGTAGTCTGTATAAGAAATATCTGCTTGAACTTTTAAACTGTGGCCAACAATGTACTTCGAAACAACAAATGTGTACTGATTCTGTTGATTCGTAATGTTTCTTTCTGGAGTTAAAAATGATGTTCGTCCGGCAAATTCCCAATTGCTTTTTAAGAGATACCCTAACTGAAAGTTGATACCTTGACCTACATAAAATGATGTGTAATAGTCGCCATTCATATCAAAAACGATAGGGTCATCTTTTGCTGATCTATAAGCATATTCAGTCATGAAAGACCAGCCTTTGTGCTTGTAGATTAAATCTAACCAAAGGGTAGTCAACGAGTTTGTTACTACCATTCCGTCAGGTATTACAAAGCTACCTTGGTTGCTTCGAACTCTTGCCGCTCTGTCATTGTAGTCAAAACTAGCTCCGATTGCCATTTTTGGTTTAGGCTCACGGTCTAAATCTGCTTCTGAATAATGGCCTTTTTTAGAACTGAAAGCACCTAAAGGAAGAACTTCTAACCTAAATGTATATTCGAGACCACCTAGGTTGGTCTCTGTTATGTTTCTTCCTTCACCCATACTTAGGGCAAAAGCTGTTAAGATTGGCATATTGCCCACTTTGTGCTTACCTCTTAATTGAAAGCCCATATCGCGGTCTAGATTAAATCTAGAGTTTACAATGTGGCGATCAACAAATTGAAGGTTGGCGGAAGAAACCACACGCTCGCGGTTACCTGGAAGTTTTGTTTGACCAAACCAGACGCTGTAATTCTTGTGGAATTGGTATTTGATTACCGCATCCAAAATAATACGCGCACCCATATTTGTAAAATCACTAATGCCACCAATGTTTCTGTTACCAAAAGCCAACTCGAACTTGTATGTCCATTTTTTATTGGCATTGTCAATTACGTGCCCATCGAATTTTAAACGCGCACGTCTAATCATCATCTGAACTTCTTGTAACTGTGGCTGATCTAATTTTTCGAAATCTCGAAAGTTTGTGGTGAACAGCGGCTGAATCCGCATGCTAAACTTTAAATAATACGGATCATTTGGCGTATTAAATCTTATTCCTTTCCCGAAAGTTGCATCTACCTGGCCTGCAACAGTTAGACACAAAAGGAAAGAAATACTAAGAAGGTAAATCTTTCTCATTTTAAATGAGTGTTAAGTATGTTTAATTTAAAGTGCAAGAGTAATTTCATTCATCGACCTGTATGTTACCATAAGGTTAATAAACCATTATATGAGTGTAAAAGTGAATTCTGGAAATCTCTATAAAATAACTTAAAGCCAGATGTTTAGGTCAAAAAAAAGCCCCACAGTGTGGAGCTTTGACTTGTTTAAGATTACCTTAATCTTTTCTAGCATAATCTACATACGATTCTAAAATCTGTAGAGATAACCTAACAACGTCTTTAGACTCCAAAAGAACGCGTGTTTGAAGCATACCATTTCTGCTGCCAACTTCTTGTGCTTGTATTGTTTTTATCTGGGCGTCAATTTGATCATTGATGTATTCAGTGAGTTTGATACTTTCTTTTCTAATCATTTCATGATCATCAAAAGAGAGTTTTTCAATAGATTCCATAATTCTGTTGAAGTATGACGTTAACATAGAGTCTAGTTCTATGACAATACTTAAATATTCTCTACTCGGAATGTCGTGATGATTAATCACATGGTTTGTACAAGTTACGCTCAACGTATTTGCGCTCTTGCTCAAGTCTTGCATCAAGTCAAATACATTTAAATACAATCTACCAGCCTTAACTTCGCTGCTTTCCATTTTTCGAATGTACTTTATGATTTTACCTTCTAGCTTGTCATTCTGCTTATGCAGTTTGTCCAATTGTTTAGATGAGCTCACTAAAATATCTTTGTTTTGACCCACCAAAGATTTAAGACTTAAGGAAATAGCCTTTCTAATGGTATTCAAGTTTTTGGCTGTATTGATTTTACTTTCATCAATAACATTTTCTATGGCCACTGCATTTGCAAAAAGATCTTTTGTTTCAGCTTCTTCTTTAGACTTTCTAGTGAAAGAAACTTGACTTCTCACTAATAAGCCTGCTGCTAAAAGAGTCAAGCTGATAACAGCAGGAAATCCACCATAAAATAAAATCACTCCAAATATTGAAGCTGCAGTAAAAGCAATTAGGGCAGTCATCAACCAACCTCCAATTACATTTAAAACACCAGCTACGCGGTATACAGCACTTTCTCTTCCCCACGCTTTGTCAGATAAAGAAGTACCCATAGCAACCATGAATGATACGTATGTTGTAGACAATGGCATTTTTAATGAAGTCGCATATGAAATAAGAATACTTGCTACCATCAAATTTACAGATGCTCTTAAAAGATCAAAAGCTGCTTCGTCTTTCTCGCTGATGTTTTGTTTCGCCACTTCCATTTTAAAGCGACTTTGAACTTTGTCTCGTGTGTTTGACGGCAAAACAGCGCCAACGCCTCTTCCAATGGTCATGCTTGTTCCAACCAATGCTCTGGAAATAAAGTTTGGTTTAAACTTTTCGTCGCCATCGTCTTGACGACTTAGGCCTACTTCTGTTTCAGTAACTTTTTTTGCTTTTGAAGAGAACCAAAGCGTCACGACCATAATAGCTCCTGCACCAAATAGAAGAAGTGTTTCGGTAGGTTGCTTATCACTTAAAAAGTCCATTTTTAACGTAACATCACCACCCGCACCCATCCAGTGCATATAAGCTTGTTTACCAGCAATGGCCACTCCGATAAAGTTTACCAAGTCATTCCCCGCAAAAGCCATTGCTAAAGAGAATGTACCCATTAAAACGATAATCTTAAGTGGGTTAATCTTAGTGAATTTCATGACCAACTGAGTAACGATGGTCCAGAAAACAAAAGAAACAGCGACAACCGTCCAGGTGTCATCTACAATCCAAGCGAGGTCTTCTTTAAACGATGAGCCTTTAGCGCCTTTAATAACAAGGAAATAGGTAATTGCAGTAATTGCCAAGCCACTAAAAATGCCACCGTATTTCTTTAAGTTCTTCTCAAAGTCGAATGTAAATGCGAAGCGTGTAAAATATTGAATTATCGCACCTACCGTAAAGGATATGATCACCGAGAGGAAAATCCCGGAAATAATTTTAGCAGCCGATTCAAAGTTTATAAACTCGTTAACCTTATCAAATCCATCTCCATTTTGAAAAGAAATCAACAGACCAATTGTGAAAGCAGCTCCTAAGAGTTCGAATACAATTGAAACGGTTGTAGATGTAGGTAGCCCGAGTGTGTTGTACAAATCCAACAGAATAATATCTGTTAGTAGTACTGCTAAGAACACGTACATGATGTTCTCGAAAGTAAAGAATCCTGGATTGAAAATTCCCTTTCGAGCAACTTCCATCATACCGCTAGAAAAACCGGCTCCCACCATGATGCCTATACTGGCAATAATGAGAATGGTTCTGAATGATGCCACCTTTGAACCAATCGCTGAGTTCAAAAAATTAACCGCGTCATTGCTCACACCTACTACTAAGTCGACAATAGCCAATCCAAAAAGGAGGTACATAATGATTAAATAATTATCCATAAACGTGCAAGAGTTTGAATTTGGCGCAAAATTAAATTTTGGATACCCCTTAATATTAAGCGAATGTTAATTTTAGGTGATTTTTAATCGAGTATGAATGAATGGAATTAAGCTGTCATTTTGGATCATAGCTGCCGTCTTGAGTAATCCTATATTATCCCAACAAAAAACAGAAATGCATACTAAAAAGGCCAATGCACTTATACATGAAACGAGCCCCTATCTACTTCAACACGCTTATAACCCGGTTGAGTGGCATGCTTGGAACGATGAAACTCTAGCTAAAGCAAAGCGAGAAAACAAGTTGCTATTGATTTCTATTGGCTACTCCAGTTGCCATTGGTGCCATGTTATGGAGCATGAAAGTTTTGAAAATGAAGAGGTTGCCACAGTAATGAATGAGAATTTTATTAACGTAAAAGTTGATAGAGAAGAAAGGCCAGATGTAGATCAAGTGTATATGACGGCAGTGCAACTTATAACTGGAAGAGGAGGTTGGCCACTGAATTGCATTGCCATGCCTGACGGGCGACCTATTTGGGGTGGAACATATTTTAGAAAGGACGATTGGGTAAATAACCTCACTTCGGTGGTGGAAGTTTTTGAGCAAGACCCGCAAAAAGTGGAAGAATATGCCGTGAATCTATTAAAGGGAATCAATCAAAGCCAAGCCTTGGTGCCCTCTAAAAATGAAGATGAATTTTCAAGAGAATTGGCTGATGCCATGTTTGTAAATATGAGTCGTAGATTCGATAAGAAAGAAGGCGGACCGGATAAAGCGCCTAAGTTTCCTTTGCCAAGCAATTATACTTTTCTTTTAGATTATGCAGTTTTAACAAAGAACGAAAAGGCATTAAAACAAGTAGAGTTGACGCTCGATAAAATGGCACGCGGGGGTATTTACGATCAAATCGGAGGAGGTTTTGCCCGATACTCAACAGATGAATTGTGGAAGGTGCCGCATTTTGAAAAGATGCTCTATGACAATGCCCAATTGATAAGTCTTTACAGCAAAGCTTTTCAAGTGTTTGGAAAAGCTGAGTATAAAATGGTAGTGTGCGAAACCATCGCTTTCTTAGAACGTGAAATGTGTGGCAAAAAAGGACAGTTCTATTCTGCCTTAGATGCGGATAGTGAGGGTATAGAGGGGAAATTCTACGTTTGGAACAAGGAAGAACTCAAAGATTTACTCGGCAGCGATTATTCAGTTTTTGAGAAATACTATAATGTTAATGAACTCGGAGAGTGGGAACACAATTACATCCTCTTGCGCGAAGGTTCCGATTCTGCTTTCGCAGAAAAAGAAAGTATAGCGCAAGATGAGCTAGAACATAAAATTGTAAGCTGGAAAAAGACGTTGCTTAAAGCCCGATCCAAAAGAATACGACCTGGTTTAGACGACAAAGCATTAACATCTTGGAATGCAATGATGATAAAGGCCTACGCTGAAGCCTATGTGGCAATCCAAGAAGATGAATATTTAAAAAGAAGCATTGCAACGGCAGAATTTATTGACGAGAATTTAGTAAAAGAAAATGGGGAATTGCTTCACAGTTATAAAGACAACGTTGCAAAGATTGATGGTTTTTTAGAGGATTATGCGCTTGTGGCAGAAGCATATATAGCATTGTATCAAGTCTCTGGAAATGAGAAATGGTTGAATGACGCAAAGGCATTGGTGGAAATAAGTATCCAAAATTTCAAAGACCCAAAATCTGCCATGTTCTTTTTTGTTTCTGCGAAAAGTGAAAGTTTAGTTGCACCAAGTATTGAGAAAGACGACAATGTTATTCCATCTAGTAATGGTGTTATGGCAAGTAATCTGTACATGCTGTCTTTTTTTACGGATAAAACGGCTTACGCAGAACAAGCCGAAGAAATGTTGCAACACATGCAAAACGACTTAACCCGTTATCCGGAAGGCTATACACAATGGGGTCAACTTTTGTTAAACTTAACCTATCCGAGTTATGAAGTCGCTGTCGCTGGAAAAGGATCTACTGAAAAATTGATGGCTTTTAGACGCAATCAATACTACCCAAATGTTTTATGGGCTTTTGCAGATAAAGAAAATGGTGTAGATCTTTTACAAGACCGCTGGATGGAGGGTTCGACTTACATTTATGTATGCCAAAACCAAAGTTGCCAAATGCCGGTTGAAGAAGTTGAGAAGGCGATTGACCTCATAAAATACGAGTAATGGATACTTCAGTAAATAGATGTGCCTGGTGCGGAGAGGACGAGCTTTATGTAAAATACCACGATGAAGAATGGGGTGTTCCTGTAAAGGATGACCAAAAAATGTTTGAGTTTTTAATTTTAGAATCGCTTCAAGCGGGTTTAAGTTGGATAACCATTTTGCGAAAACGTGAAAATTTCAGAAAAGCATTTGACAATTTTGATGTTGATAAAATGGCAACCTACGATGAGAAAAAAGTAGAGGCTCTACTTCAAGATTCTGGAATTATTAGGAACCGTCAAAAAATAAATGCGGCAATCAAAAATGCAAAGCAAACAATAGCCTTAAGAGCTGAAGGTGGCTTGGCCAATTATTTTTGGAATTGGGTAAATAACAAACAAATTCAAACGAATTGTAAAGCAATGAGTGATGTTCCTGCCAAAACTGAATTGAGCGATGCCATTGCAAAAGATTTGAAAAAACGTGGTTTTAGCTTTGTGGGATCAACTACTATTTATGCGCACCTGCAAGCCGCTGGTTTGGTGAATGATCATGTTCAAGAATGTTTTAGGTATAAAGAAGTTCAATAGTTCTATTCTTTACTCTCATAGCCTTCTGCTTTGAACCGCGGTGTGCAAACGCACAGAAATATTAAGTCAACATTTAGCACGTTGGTGATTTTTTGAGAGCTCCCTTTTTTAATAAATGCTATATCACCAGGTTCTAGAGTTTTTAACTCACCATTGTTAATCTGCATTTCACCTTTACCACTTAAAACATAATAAACTTCATCAAAATGCAATGCGTGGTTTTGGGTTGTAATTCTAGGTTCAACACGCGCTCTTGAAATGGAAATATTCTCAATATCTGGAATATTCATCATTTCTATGATGTGACATTTTTCGTTTGTATAGAATTCTTCTTCTGTATTGGTTTTAAAATACATGGTATGTTATTTTTAAAAGTAACTCAACCACCATTTATCACGATTGTTGTTTTTGTAGGTGTTGTACCAATTGCACATTGGATAAAGTAAAATAACAATAGCAATCCAAATGACCCATACCCAAGGTAAACTGAACCCATACCCTTGTAATTCTTCTTGCATGCTCACCCAAAGATCTATGACCATAGCGTTTGCCGGAAACCCTGTAAGGACCACTGCGAGTAGCGCTGCCAAGTGAATAACGAACAAATGAATGATATAAAAAAACATGGGAACTCGTCCAATAATTATAATTTTATCCAAGAATTTCCCCTTCCAATTTTCTGCCAATGCTAAAAATACTAGTGCTGGGCCGAGAGTAATAAGCAAGTATTGCAGGGAAGGTGGATATTTTGTAACATCAATGAATGAGGCAAGACTCATACCTATTGTGTCTTGGAGATCCCAATGTATGGCATCGCCATAAATGTTGAATGCACGTAATACCAGAAAAAAAACAATTGACCCTATTCCTAATTTGAGTAAAGTGCTTTTTCTAATTTGAGGATCAACGTCTTTAGAATACAGATTCCCAAGGTAATAACCCAAAGGCATTACAAATACCCATGGTACAATTGGATAACCGACAAAGACAATTCCGAAAGACCCCAATTGAAATACATTTTGTTCGTGCAAAAGCATCCAAAAGGCATGGGCAGTTTTACTATCAGGGACATAACCATCAAACAAATTATGGCTAAGAATAAAGAGAAGACAAATGGCTAACCCTAATTTTTTTGGTAAATGGACAAACCCAGCAAGAATGATCATGCTAATTCCTAATGCCCAGATGACCGCGACAATAATATTTGTAAAGTCAAGCTGGAAGAACCAAGCAAACTTGACTATGGTGAGCTCAACTATGACCAGCCAAATCCCACGTTTAAGCAACCAAATTGACAGCGACTTTTTATCCTTTTTTTGACCAACCATAAACGCTGATGTACCTGCCAAAAGCACAAAAACTGGCGCGCAGAAATGCGTGATAAAGCGTGTCCAGAATAAGGTGGGGTTGCTCTGTGTTAAATCTGTTGGGGAGAAGAAGAAAGCATCGTAATGAAAATAATCTCGTACATGGTCTAAAGCCATAATGACCATAACAGTACCTCTTAAAAGGTCTATAGACTGTATGCGTTTTCGTTTTGTTGGAGCTTTAGTCATACTTAGGTAGTTGACCCTAAATATAAAAATACAATATGAATCGTCTTTCTTTGGTCTTGTTCTCTGAATTGTAACGTATCAACTCTAATTCTTGTTTTGTATTTAATATGTGTTCAACATTCTCACGCCAATCTAGTTGAGGTTAATTTATAATTGTTTCTTTTGCCGGTTCAGGAAAACGATTTCAACATAATTCGTTTCACTAAAAAGAACGCTTATAAATGAAAGTTTTGGCTTATCCATTTTCTGTTGTTTACTATCTGCTGTTCTTTCTGTGCCTTGGTGTTTTTCACATTGTACAATGGGTTGGTTTGAATTTGGGTGGCTATAAAGGTCACAAACTTGCAGTTGATGCTATGAACTTTAGCTTGGTTCAATGTTTAAGAGCTTTAGGTACTACGTTCTCCATTGCGGGAATAGAGGGTTTACCTAAAGATAGGCCTCTGGTTTTTGTGTCGAATCATCAGAGTATGTATGATATTTCACCTTTGTCTTGGTATCTACGCAAATACCATCCTAAGTTTATTTCTAAAATTGAATTGGGAAAGGGAATTCCAAGTGTGTCATTTAATTTGAGACATGGAGGCTCTGTTTTAATTGATAGGAAAGACCCGAAACAATCCTTGAGAGCGATATTAGGTTTTGGCAAGTATATCGAACAAAATAAATATTCAGCGGTTATTTTCCCTGAAGGAACACGCAGTAAGACTGGTAAACCAAGAGAGTTTAGAACCAATGGAATAAAAATGTTGGTAAAATCCTCACCTTCAGCATTAATGGTTCCTATTACAATTAATAATTCTTGGAAGCTTCAAAAAGATGGTATGTTTCCAATAGCAATGGGCGTGAAATTTAAGCTTCAAGTACATGAGCCGATAGATCCAAAAACTATGGATTTTGAAAGTTTAATCGAGAAAATCGAGAAAACAGTTATGAAAGACGTAACTTATTAGAGATTAATTAAGTAATATGACGAAATCTACACAAAATATTAGGTTAGAAGTAATGCAAACTCTTGAAAAAAACATCGATAAGTTTGTAGGTAAATTTCTAACTCCAATTGAAAAGATTTGGCAACCGTCAGATTTTTTACCAGATCCACAATCTGATTCATTTTTAGACGATATAAAAGAGATTCAAGAAATATCAAAGGAACTGCCAGATGAATTTTGGATTGTTCTTGTGGGTGATATGATAACTGAAGAAGCTTTGCCAACATACGAGTCTTGGTTGATGGATGTTGAAGGTGTTTCGCAACACGAAGATGGTAAAGACAACGGCTGGGCAAAGTGGGTGCGCTCTTGGACAGCAGAAGAAAACCGTCACGGTGATGTTTTAAACAAGTACCTCTATTTATCTGGTCGAGTAAATATGCGTGAAGTAGAAATTTCTACACAGCATTTAATTTCTGATGGCTTTGATATTGGAACCGCAAGGGATCCATATAAGAATTTTGTTTATACAAGCTTTCAAGAATTAGCAACGAATATTTCGCATAAGAATGTAGCCAAGGTGGCTAAGGAAAGAGGTCATAAGGCCTTAGCGAAAATGAACAGCATCATTGCGAGTGATGAAATGCGTCATCACGTAGCGTATTCTGAATTTGTAAAACAAATATTTGCATTTGACCCTAGTGAAATGATGTTGGCTTACCAGCATATGATGAAAACCAAAATAATTATGCCTGCTATGCATTTGCGTGAATCTTTTGGTAAAAAAGGAGAACTGTTTGATCAGTTTTCAGTGGTTGCCCAACAGATTGGTGTTTACACTGGCTTTGACTATGTTGATATTTTAAACAAGCTTAATAAGATGTGGTCAATCGACAGTATTTCGGGATTATCATCTGAAGCTGAAAAAGCCAGAGATTATTTGATGAAATTGCCGGAGCGCATGCATCGCATCAATGAGCGTATTAAAATTCCAGAATTGAATCATAATTTCAAATGGATGAATCAGGCTACATTGGCTTAAATAGTAAGTGAGAGTTTTATAAAGGCCCGGGAATCTGGGCTTTTTTTATTTCTCAAATCGAGTTAAAAAGCCATCAGTGGCAACGCCATCATCTAGCAATAAGGCAGAGATGCCAACTGTAATTAAACCCACAGAACTGCTATCTACATAAAGTTCAAGTGAAGTGTTAAGCGTGTCTATATAATAGGAATAAGTGCCTGTTTGAAATTTAGCATAAATGCTTTTTGGACCAGTAGTTAGTATGTTGTTGGTTACAGAAAGCTGACTGGTGTTTGTGTTAAAATTCCAAATAACGTCACCAATGTTATAGTCTAGATCAAGCCCGATCAAACCTCCGGAAACGTTTTTCATATTCCAGTTTCCACTTAGTGAAATATTATCTAGAGGGTAGACATCTTTATTACAAGTGAAAGCTGAAAGTAACACTAGGGCCATGAATAGTTTTGAAAGTGTCTTCATGTTTTTAGTTTTAATTATGATCTCTATAAAGCAAATTTCGTTCAGCCAATCGCCATGTGCGGTTAAATATTAATTCTTCATCGAACGCCATTTAATAGAAACTCGTACAAACTCAATTTAGAAAATAAATCAATGAAATTGGGTTGAAATGAAGGTAGATCTCGAAACGATTTAAATGGTTTGAGCTGTTTAAAAGGTCTAATGTAATTGCCTACACGCGGAATGACATAACAGGCTCCATCCACACATCCGACCATAAACCCTTCTTTGTCTCTTAGAACACCATTATGATACCATCCCAAATGGAGCCCGTTGAATCCATAGACTTGATAAATGGTGTCGGCTAAATGTAAATAGGCCACAGCCTTGCCGTCTATGAAGTATATGGTTTGATCCTCATCTTGTAAATCAAAATATGCAGTTGGGTTTCCTTGTTCATTGAAAACGTCCAAGTCTTGTCCATACAACTGTGTATTCAAACACAGCAATCCTATGGCAATTAGGGCAATGTGCCATTTGATATGTATTTTACTTATGCGAGACATGTGCTTAATGCGTAAAATATTATTTATGCAAATTTGAGAATTTATACTGTATTCATACTTCCAAAGTTGTACCAATAAAAAAGCCGCATTTAACTTTGTAAACGCGGCTAACTCTTAAACAGATATACCTTAGTGGTTATTTAATTTCCCGAAAACAGTATCTAAAGAAGATTTCATTTTGTCTGAAGCTTCAGAAATAGACTCTTCATACGTATTGGCATGTGCCTTTACTGCAACAGGTTGTCTATGCTCGATTCTCGCTTCAATCATACAGCGTTTATCATTTTCTCCAGACTTACCTGCATTCTCATCAGCAAGATGTACTTCAAGTCTTGTAATGTGATCAGAAAAATGATCAAGTTCTGATTGTAATACGGTGTCGATGAAGTTGTTTAAACTTTCACTTCCTGGTGTGTTGTGATCTGTATTTACTTGGATTTTCATTTTTTAGAATTGTATGATTATATTATTGAAAAGTACGAATAAACCAAGTTTATGACATGACAAATATTATCAATTGTCGATTTATTGTTGGTTGAATAACACTCGTCTACAACTTTAGTTCTGTAATCAGATATTTCTTTGAGTTTTCCTGTTATCAACGAACTGGTGTCAATATTCCCAAAAATCCAAACGGAAGTTTTTAAAAGACGGTGTATTTAATAAGTCAAGCGCTGTCTTCGCATGCTAGCCTGCGCTGTTGGCGCCATAAATTAAATGGACCAACGCGCTGTTCGCCAATGAAATATTGAAGAGATACAATTTGAGTTATATCGCTTCTCCACCTCGTTTTATGCTGGGTAAAGACGAGGACACATAACAAAAGTTCATCTCATGATACATTTTACTTGGGGTATATTCTAAGGTGATATCGAACCCCATATAGTCTGGCGTAATGGTCTTTAAATTTTCGAGGCTCGAAATGAAACCCCACGTCTACAATGGGTCATTTTTTAAATAGCTCGCGCCTAATTTGGTAAAATCCAACTAGGCACTGAGCGCATTGATTTTATCCAGAATTTCATTAGCTTCTGCAGTTTTACTGTCGCTGAGCCGTCTGTTAATTGAAGAGATTTTATGAGCTTCAGACATCAGCTTTTGGTATTTCTCGTTCAGCTTTTCAGCTTCTGTTTTCTTTTTAAATAATCCGAACATCTGTTATTGTTTTATAATTGAAGATCCACCATCAATATGGATAATTTGGCCTGTTATCCAAGACGATTGTGGCGTTAATAAAAAGGTTGCCGCTTTTGCGACATCATTTGCAGAACCCACTTTTTTGAGCGGATTTTTTTCTGTTTGCATCTCCATTTTTTGAGGTGTGTTTAAAAACTTACTCGCTAAAGGCGTGTCAGTTAAAGAAGGAGCGACTGCATTGACTCTGATTTTCGGAGCAAACTCAGCTGACAATGCTCTTGTTAATCCTTCAATGGCACCTTTAGAAGATGAGACCAGCGAGTGGTAGTTGTAACCATTTTGAACGGCTACAGTAGAAAATAAAACTATCGAAGCATTTTCGGTTGACCTTAAACGTGGCATTATCGTCTGAATTACCTTGGTTGCTCCAATCACTTGAACTTTATAGTCATCCATAAAGTCTTCTTCTTTGAAGCGTTTGAAGGGCTTTAAGTTTATTCTACCTGGGCAATACGCAAGACCGTCAATTTGCTCAGGTAAAGCATCTAAATCTAGAGTATCGGTCAATACGTCAAACTGTTGAAAATGAACATTAGCGTAATTTTCAGGAGGAGTGGAGTTGTACGTAGCGTAAACCGTGTGCCCCTGATTTGCTAGTTTTTCTATGAGAGCTTTTCCAATGCCCGAAGATCCACCTGTAATTAAATAATTCCCCATAATAGTTACTCTATGCTTTCGCTGATTGTTCCGTTTTCTATTCCTGATTTATACGTCTCTAAGGCGCGTAGTCGTGCCATTTTATGTTCAACAATTGGCTCAGGATATGCGTCGGTGCCAAACTTTGGCAGCCATGTTTTTATATACTGTTGTTGTTTGTCAAATTTTTTGAGTTGCTCTGAAGGATTGAACACCCTGAAATAAGGGGCGGCATCACAACCTGTTCCTGCCGCCCACTGCCAGTTTCCATTGTTGGATGAAAGCTCGAAATCGAGTAGCTTTTTAGCGAAGTAAGCTTCGCCTTTTCGCCAATCAATTAATAGATGTTTGCACAAGAAGCTTGCAGTAATCATTCTTACACGATTATGCATGTATCCGGTTTCGTTCAGTTGTTTCATACCCGCGTCAACCATCGGGTAGCCCGTTTCACCTTGGCACCATTTCTCGAATTCCATTTCATTATTTCGCCATGCTATACCATCGTATTTCGCGCGGAAATTGTTGGTCACCACTTTTGGAAAATGAAAGAGTATTTGCATGAAAAATTCTCTCCAAATCAATTCGCTTAAAAAGACCGATGCATTGTTTCCCAATTGAGTAATGATTTGACGAATGCTTATGGTACCAAACCTTAAATGTGGTGAGAGGTAACTTGTAGAATCTAAATTTGGAAAGTTTCTTGTCTCGGCATATGTGCTCACATTTTTCAATGTAAACGGCTGTATTTTTATAGAAGAAACTTCTAAACCCAACTTTTCCATTTCTGGAAAAGGGTAGTTCTTTGAATGAAAATTTTCAAAATTAGATAGTGCTTCTGGCGGCTGAGCATTGTAAACAGCTAGCCACTTGTTTTTATAGGGTGTGAAAACAGTGTAGGGTTTGCCATCCGCTTTTAAAACATCGTTTTCTTCGTGAATGACTTGGTCCTTGTAAAGTTTAAATGGAATATCTTTTCCTGAAAGGAGTTGCTTTATTTCTTTATCACGAGTGATAGCGTAGGGTTCGTAATCTTTATTCGCATAGACAGCATCAATAGTATAAGCTTCACTTAATTTATTCCAGACCTCCTTTGTTTTACCTCTTACAACAAGCATTGAAGAATGTTCACTGCGAAGTTTTACATGCATGTTTTTTAAGTTGGTATAGATAAAGTTTACACGTGCATCGTTTTTCGGAAGCTCTTCTAAAATATCGTCATCAAAAATGAAAAGTGGTAAAATGTTCTTGCTTTCGGCAAGTGCTTTATTCAAAGCAATATTGTCTTCTAAACGCAAATCGCGTCTAAACCAAACGATGGATACTTGTTCTTTTGCCATTACTTGATAGACGTTAATTTCTTAAGCATCCCATTAAAAATAGCTCCATGGAAAGGCATGACTGCATACCAATACATTCTTCCAAGTAGGCCTAAGGGACGAAAAGTGGCTGTTTGCATCAACTCATTTGAGACTACTTTAAATTCTAACCAAGCTTCTCCAGGTAATTTCATTTCAGCATGCAGTAATAATCGTCCTTCATTTTTATCCGCGTAAAGCACACGCCAAAAATCTAAAGCGTCTCCAACATTTATAGAGTTTAGGTTTGTGCGACCTCTTCTAAGACCAACGCCACCTGCGAGTTTGTCCATAAAGCCGCGAATCTTCCAAAGCCAATCCCCATAATACCAACCAGTAGTTCCGCCGATACTCCAAATTTTTTCTACGCATTGTTCTTTGTTTATAAAATTCATTTTCCGTTGGTCCTTAAAACAACCAAACGAAGGAATTTGTATGAAGTCAGAAATATGGCTGTTGATTCCGCTACTCGCGTAGGCATCTTTCCAACTAGAAATAATTTCATTGTTTTCAATTTTACTGAAAGCTTTTGAGAGTGCTTCTTTGTAGTGGAGAGGCTCAATGTCTAAAATTTCATTTATCGAGTTGTCTCTGCATATGACCTCTACTTTCATACTATTGACCAAAGCCACTGCGAGTTTGTAAGAAGTGGAAGTGACAAAATATAACCAGTACGAGGAGAGACGAGGCGTCATAATTGGTACTGTGTATATGTAGCGTTTTAGCTTTCTAATGTCTCCGAATTGCAAAAGCATTTCTTTATAGCTAAGCACATCAGTTCCACCTATGTCAAAATCTTGGTTAAAAGTTTTAGAGTTAAAAAGAGTCTTAGATAAAAAAGCTATAACATCCGATATTCCAATGGGTTGGCAGCGTGTGTTTAGCCATCTTGGTGTTACCATGATTGGAAGCTTCTCTACCAAATCTCGTATGATTTCAAAGGAAGCACTCCCTGATCCAATAATGATGCCCGCACGAAGTGTGGTGAAATTGTAATCACCTTTGCTCAACTCAACTTCAACGGCTTTTCTTGATTCTAAATGTCTTGAAAGTTCGCTCCCGTTTACAATTCCACTTAAATAAATCAAGTGATTGACCTTTGTTTTTCGTAACGCCTCTTTAAAATTGATCGCGCACTCTTGCTCTAGTTTTTGGTAATCTGATGAAGCCGACATAGAGTGCACCAAATAATACGCACCATCTATATCGTGCGGTATGTTCTGCAGGGTTTCTTTTTCTAAAAGATCAACTTCAATCACTTCAATTTTACTAAGAAGCGAAGTCGGTGGATTGAATCGATTCTTATCTCTTACACAGCAAACAACGGTATGACCTTGCTCAACCAAGACGGGTAAAAGTCTTTTGCCAATATATCCTGTCGCACCTGTAAGTAAGATTTTCATTTGGTGGTAGTTCTTTTTCCAATTAAGATTTTAGAACAGTTCAATTTTATCAATCAACAATTCAAAAGATTCGTTCTTGTAATTCGCTATTAAGAACGTCACTTCTTTTAGAGAACCACCTGCGTAATTAGGTTGATCTAACTCTCTTCCTCTCCATGAAGGGTAGAGATCCTTGAGTTTTATTACGATCTCTTCCCATTCCCCATTTGTTTCAAAAGATGTGATGTAAGAATAATAATCTCTGGAGTTGGCTTTTATTCTGAATTGATAGTTTTTACCGTCTCCCTTGACTTTCAATCTTACTTTAGAATATTTTTCTACATCAACTTGATTAGGAAAGCCGTAACGTACAGATGAAAAACCTCCATTGTTTTCTAAAGATACGTTTCCACTAAATTTGGCATGGCCGTCTTCTGTCAAGCTGAAATTTCCAGAAGAGCGACCTCCCATAACGACATCATCTACAACTCTCCAATTGTTGATTTCAGAATCTGACGTGAAATCAAATAATGCAATAGAGGAGCCAATTGGCATGAAGAATAGAAATAACAATGTAAATTTCATAATGTGTCTTTTTTAATTTTAAAGTGCTGATGTAAGTTCTTTACCCATTGGTTTTACGGAAGAAGAATACACTTCTAGCAATTCACCATTCTCGTTTACAAGGTATTTTTGGAAATTCCATTGTACTTCAGAATCTTCAACACCATTCAACTTTTTTTGAGTTAACCATGCATATAGTGGATGTTGATTTGCTCCCTTTACATCTATCTTTTCTGTAATAGTAAAAGTTACACCATAATTTTTTTCGCAGAAGCTAGCTATATCTTTGGCAGAGCCTGGTTCTTGACCACCAAACTGATTACATGGTAAGCCGATTACAGTGACCCTATCGCCATGTGTTTCACTTAATTCTTGTAATTCTGCATATTGTGGCGTATATCCACATTTGGATGCTACGTTTACAAACAGAATCTTTTTTCCTTTTAAGGCTTTCATATCAATGTCATCTCCCATAAGAGATGCAATACTCATATCATAAATTGATTTTGAAGAATTTGTGTCGTCCATATTTAATGTAAATGCAAAAGTTAAAAAGGCAATAGCTACTAAAGGTATGTGTCTCACTGTAAAACTACTCATGATAAAAATGTTTAACGTTTCTTATAAATTGTTAAACAAATATATAAATAATATTTACAGCAGCTTAAAATGTGACTTCAAAATAATTCAGATTGCTGAATTGATTTAATGATTTTAAGAAGTTTATGGCTTAATTCTATATTTAGCTCAAGGAGATTATGGTTAAAACTTAAAGTGTAAAATGAATCATCTTGTATAAGCCAATGTTGCATCCCGCCTTGGATTTTAAATGGTAGAAAGAAAATTATCATAAGTTCTATTAATGATTTCTTGAGATTCTGACAAATCAAAAGCAAAAAAAAGCGACCCGAGGGTCGCTTTAGTTTTAGATCGGTTGCGAAAACCCTCTAAAGATTAATGTTGTATGATCGTTTTGGACGTTTTCACTATCTCCGAAGACGCATAGAATTGCACTACATATAGACCGCCTTTCAATTCTTGAACGTTTACTTTCTGAATATCTGCAGCGCTTGTCAAAACTAATTGGCCTTGCGTATTGTAAATTTTCACATCCGTAATACTCTCGTCTTTTTCCCAGAAAATAAAGTCTTGTGCCGGATTTGGATATGCATATGTTTTATCTAAAGTCTCTTGTTCCATGCCAAGGGTAGCGCTAGCCATGTCAAAGGTCCATAAATCAGTAGGGAAAGTATTTGTAAGTCTATTTCTTCCTCCGTAAAAATATACGTTGTTGTTAATTACAAAACTGCCAGGAGCCCATCGGCTTTGACCAGGGTGCGGAGGGAAAGCTAACCAACTATCCGTATTTGGATTGTAACGCCACATTTCTCCAGTAGCCATAAAACTGTGATTGTCTCCGTCACCACTTAAAACAAATCCGAAACCATTCATGCTAAACTGAGTTCCTGCCACTCGTGCTTCTCCAGGAAAATTATTCATTTGACTCCAGGTTCCAGTAGCTGTATCTAATTTGTACCAATCTTTGTAAATGATTTGTCCGGCATGTCCCATCCCAGCAAAAACCTCTCCACCTGCATTAAACATAAATGGGTGGTGACGGCCAGGACCTGGTAAATCTGATATTGGTATCCAAGTGTTGTTTGGAATGCTGTACATCCACCAATCTTTGCGGTTTCCTGATGCATCATCGCCAAGACCAACATAAATTCGGTCGCCTACTGAAATCATTGCTGGATGCCTTCTCCCAGAGCAACTGCAACTTGCCAATTGAGTGTATGAGTCATCAGAAGGATCGTAACTCCAAAAATCTTTTAAATATTGTGTAGTTGTTGCTCCAAAACCGAAGTACGCTTTTCCACCATGTGTTGTTCCTATTCCAAAACTCCTCGCTTGTCCAGGAAAGTCTGATAGTTTAGTCCATGTGTCTGTTGTTGGATTATATTCGTAGGCATCATCCGATGGTTGGTTTGATGGAAGTGTTCCTGTTATCGCATAACCCTTTCCGTTAATGGCAAAAGAAACGGGATGATGCCGACCTACAGGTGCTGAAGTTTTTTGGACCCAAGATTGGGCGAATGAGAATGAAGTATTGAATGCTAATACTAGTAATAATGCTTTTTTCATAGTTAGTGTTATCGTATACAAGGAAGACGCGGAGAAGTTATCAAGATTACAGAATAAAATAAAGCACTTAATAAAAACTTAAAATTGGTCTAATACTAGAAGTTGGAAAATCAAATCGAGTCAATTGTTATCTAAAATTTTGTTAGTTTCAATCCGACATCTTAGTAAATTTTTTACCTATGAAAAAAGCATATGCTGTTTTAAATACGTTGGTCGTTGTCGCAGTAATTTATTGGAATTATTGGAGTAATAGCGGTGGTATTGGGGGTAAAACTGTAGGAGAACTGAGTAACGAATATGCAAATTTATTTACCCCAGCAGGTTATGCTTTTACCATTTGGGGAATTATTTTTATTGGCCTGATTGTGTTTTGTGTGAATCAGTTATTGCTTGCTTTTAAAGGAGGTGAAAATTCTGAAAGTATACTTCAAACAGGCCCTTGGTTGATACTTGCCAACGTAGGAAATGGAGCCTGGCTGTGGTTTTGGTTGCACGAACAAACTGGTGTAAGTGTGCTTGTCATGACTTTTATTCTATTTTCTCTTATTCAAGTTATTCTTAGATTAAATATGGAAAGATGGGATGCACCTAGCTCTGTCATAACTAAGGTTTGGTGGCCTATTTGTGCGTACAGTGGCTGGATTGCCGTTGCGACCATTGCCAACGTGGCCGCTTGGCTAGCAAAGTTAAATTGGTCCGGTGGTTTAACCGAAATGCAATGGACAGTTGTGATGATAAGTGTAGCAGGAATTTTGAATTTAGTAATGGTTTATACACGAAGTATGCGAGAATTTGCATTGGTAGGAATTTGGGCGCTGCTAGCCATTGCCGCGAGGCATTGGGGCGAAATAGCTCTCTTACAATGGCTCAGTGTTTTTTGGGCAACAGTATTGGTAGTCGCAGTGTTTTCTCATGGGATAAAGAATAGAGATACAAATCCTTTGTATTTAAAATTCGCAAAGAAAAGTAACCAGGTTTAGTCTTTATAGTCAACAGCAGATTGGCGCTCCCGATTTATGGTAAGCCGTTTTACATCTGGGCCTGAATAATGTCCAGTTACATCAAAGTTTTGACGTTCTTCTGGAACACAATTGAAGTCTATGGTGCAAGTAATCAATTCTTCTGTGTCCACGGATGGCGGTAAAATCCATTCGCCATCCGGTCCTGCAATACAAGAGCAGCCATTGGCAATCATTTGAGGGACGTCTATTATGATTTTCTCTAAATGAGGAGTGTCTTTTGGAAAATCTTTTATTCGAATCAAACTAGAAACAGAGACAACAAAAGACCGTGATTCTTGGGCAATAAAACGAGTGATGTCTTTGGTGTTGTTATTGGTGCCGGGCCAAACGGCAATGTGCAGGTTTACTCCGAGTCCATATAAAGCATTTCTGGGTAAAGGCATCCAATTCTCCCAACAGTTCAAACCGCCAACAGTAAATTTTTTCAAGGGATGGACTTTTAGCCCGTTGTCGTCAACCTGTGCCCACGTAAGCCTTTCTTCATAGGTAGGCTGTAGTTACCTATGTACAGAATCTATTTCTCCTTCGGGATTGATGTAAACTAAAGAAAAGTAAAGGTTATGGCCGCCTCTATTCTTTGCGCGTTCTGTGATGCCAAGATAAATAGCAAGCTTATTTTTTTGGCTAGTGACAAATGTCATTCAGTTCTCCATCTTCAATTTGAATAGCATTTCTCAAATAATGCGCATGCCGTTCTTTTTGAACTGAACTATAAAACTCTGCGCCATTGGTCATAGAAACCCAAAAGGGATAACCAGGTAAAAGTGCTTCACCAAAGACGACCAGCTTACATTTCTCAACACCAGCTTTGTTGATATACAGTTTTATTTTATCGATGTTTTTGCTTTGTTAAGCCAAACAGGCGCTATCTGAGCACCCCTATTTTAAGAGTGTCTTGCATGGTTGAGTTTTAGAATAATAGAATTTAGGTTATCTCTAAACGCCTCACCACCAAACTATAAAATTGGTTGCAAAAACACCATTGTTGTTTTCCCAGAATAGAACGGATTGTTTTTCCTCTAGGCTTGAGCGTAATTGTTGTTCTATTTCAACAAAGTTTATCCAGTTCTCATTTTTTTTGGGATCCATGCCCCATTCCTTTTTAGAAGGAATGTAGTATGATTTAGATGAGTGGTCAAGTTTGTTAAAAGCTTGGAAGTTGATGTAATAACCTTTAATTGCTTTTTTGAAATCAGGCTCTATGTCTCCTTTGTAATCAAAAGGTAGAAATAATGAAGCTAATAGACAGAGTGCTTGGGATACTTTAGAGGTGTTAATTTCATGAAAAGCATTGGCAGCAGCATCAGATTGAAGTAGTGGAAATTGTTTTGATTTCAACTTTTCCAATTTGTTCTGTAATGTATCATTTCGATTTGGGCCTATCCAATTGTGTGTTTGCTCTTTTGAAATGCTCGGGTCTAACAGATAAAACTTGTATGCCAATTCTAAGTGGGTTAGTTTTTTGGTTTTTATGTGTTCTACAATGAAGTCTATTTCACCAATGGTAATTTTATCTTCTAGCAGTTGTATGTTCTCATAGAGAACATTGTAGTTTGATGAAATCTTAATAGCTTCTGATACAATTTTTTCTACCAAGTGACCCAAACGAATATTGGTAGGAAGAGTGAATGTGAAATCATCTTGTAAGTCTAATTCAGAAAGATTGAATGTTTGAAATGCGGAAATAGATGATCCTAAAGAAGCTGTATTTATAATGGACTCTATTCGAGATTTTGTTTTCATTTTAAGTGTCTAACCGTGTTCTTCTCGCGTGCACGATCGGCATTCTGAAATCTATTCAAATCCAAAAACGTTACAAAAGAGAAATCATGGATTAAGTATATCTAAATTTTCATAGATCCTTACCCAATGCGTGTTTTCAACAAGGCCATCTTTAGGAGTATTGTAATACTTTCTTAATACAGTTTCATCCGTTTTAAAAATGTAAACCTTTCCTTCCTGATAACAGTCTACAAAAAGATCACCATTTTGTAAAATGTGATGAAGACCCTGCACTCTTGTATAAACATTGTTTTTCTCAAACTCTTCTGGATAAATACTGCTGTAAGTTGAGCTGTTAAAATTATAAACTAATACTTGTGCGTTTATATTTAATGCAGCGTTGGGGAGTAGGTCATTTTTAACGGTGCTATTTTTTTGATTTCCTCTAGCGCTAACAAGACTTGATGCATTATTATTAAAAATAGAAATAGTAGAATCAGAAAGTATATCTATATCATGTTGGTTGAAAAATGGACCTTGTAAGACTTTCATTATTTTATTTGTAGATGGACGATAAAGAAATACCATCGATCGATTTCTTAGACTGATAAATAAATCTCCTTCATTCCAAAAAGGTCCGCTTTTTAAGACCGGTTCAATCTCATTTAAATGAAGCGGGTCGTGCCCTTTGTTTGGTACCAAATTATTATAGCCATGAATAACGTGACCCATGTTATTTTCGATAAATACTTTTGTCAACGACTTTTGATAAACGACTTCACCGGTTTGCACATCTAGCTTTGTGAGGTAATTGTCCCAATATTTAATGTCCTGTTCTTCTAGGAAAGCTCTTTCCTTTGTGCATGCCCAAATATTACCCGCACTATCTAAGTTAATTGAATGGTGGAATTGATGATCAGTGTTATGCCAAACAATGTTTGAGTTTGCATCTAGTCGATAAATGTTATGCGATTCATCATTGTGAACGATTATGGAAGTATCACTAAGTAAGATTGGCATTCTGGGTTCTGCATGCGAAAATTCTCGCTTCGTAAAATTATAATCTTCCTCGTTTAAGTACCATTCATAAATACTAGAATCACTTTTTAAGTTTGTCAGTCCAATTATCCATTTAGATGCTTCGAAAGAAGCGTTTAAGGCATATAGATTATAGTTTAAGTTATTTAGTGCATCGAATGATGTGTCTATGGCTAACAGTCTTTCTGGTTTTTTAATTTCACTAAAAACGGAAAGAACAAGGTCAGGAAACAGAGTAAATTCTTTGAATGCGTTGCCTAGTGCATTTTGTTTATTGCCCTTATCATTTACATAGAGTACGGACCAAGCAAACACGCTTAAAAGGGTAAGCGCTAATACCGATTTTGAAAAAATTGTAATGATTCTTTTCATCTAACCCGATAAATTCTTTCGATTGAAATTTTATTTATTCTCATTGAAATAGTCTTCTAGAGACTCTCCTGTTTTGTAGCCTTCAATGAGAAGGGGGAGTGTGTCGTTTGCGACTTCAAAAAATGGTAATTCATTTGTTTCAAGTTTTTGATCTAATTTTTCTTTAGCTACAAAATGATTGGCGTGGTCTAGATATGTTCCATTCATTAAATGCCTGAATTCATGTTGAAAAATAACAGCAGCAAAGCCTTCTAATTTTCCGTTTACCAATTCACCAACTTTATTTTGACATTCGTATTCAATCCATGAAAAGGTCGCTACATTTCCTCTTTTTTCGCCTTGAGCGCTCAGGCAGCCGTGCCAAAAATTCATCCGCCCTTTAGAGACACGCGTGATTTTGGGATTAATAAACACCTGTTTGGCAACAGGTCCTAAAACTTCGTAGCGTGGATTATTGACTTTTGCTTCAATGATAAAGATTTGTAAACGCTTGCCAAGTTGATTTGCCGCAATACCAACCCCTGCCTTCTTCAGCATAACAGCATACATGCTGTCGATTAAGGTGTTAAGCTGAGGTGAATTAAACTCGTTTTGATTAATTCTTCTTGGTGCTAAGTAAAGCACGTTCTGGTCTCGTCCTTCATCTGTTTTGGGAATGTGTTGTACAACTTCAAAACCTTGTTCAGGAACACTTAATGTAAGCGATTCGTCCTCGGAGCAAGCCATTTGTAAAATTGCAGACATAAGCGTTATGCTATAAATACGGAAGTGTTTAAACATAGTAAGCGCATTGTTTTGAGACTAAAAAATCCGAAGAGCAAGTTAAGTCAGTTTAACCTAATTCAAAGGATGTTATGCCATAGACTTTGTTCATGTTTATTTTGGGAGCATTTCCATAATACATCCTTGCGCATTCAAACGTGTATTGGGCGTTGTATTTCTTTACAATTTGAATGGCTCCTTTATTCACTGTTGGAATGTCAAAATAGATTGGTTCTCCTATTGCTGAATTTAGACATGCCCGGTACAACTCTTCGGCAATGGCATCATTGTCTGCAAATAGAGGACCGATCTTGAAACCGATATTCACTTTACGGATAACTGCAAAGCCTTTTAATGCGTTGTTCTCTAAATATTTGAAGGACTGCCGATCAGGAAGGGTAAGCCAGTTTTTCAGAAATTTGGCTCTATCAAAACCAAAGCATTCTATGTCGTAGCTTTTAATCTCGTCAAAATCTTCTGATTCAATTTTCAATTTCAGATTTTTTAAATGCTTCCAAAGCTTTTGTCTTTGGTTGTTAAGCTAAAAATAAAAAAGCAGCCCTTTAGAGGCTGCTTTAATCTATTTTAAAATGTACTTGGTTTGCTATTTGTAGCTGCCGTCTTTTAAAACTTGTACGGCAATATCTCTGCGTAAGCGCATTGGATTTATAGGCTCTGCATATTTCGTAAAGCGCTTTAAACCCATCAACAGTAGGCGTAGGTCGTCTTCTTCTGCGAAAGCGTAAATGGCTTCTCTTCCTGCTTTTCCTAAATGCTCAACTGCATTATGCACATGTAGTTCAGTCATCTTAGTTTTAAACTCCTCAGACGCACCTAATTTTTGAGTTCTTAGTACGGTACTTTCCGCTGTCATTACAGCACAAAGCATATCGCTGATTTGCATTAATATTTCTTGATGCTTTTCTACTTCCATACCCAAAGTCTCCACAGCTTTTCCAGCAACCATCAAGGTGGCTTTTTTCATTTTGCCAACCATCTCTAGTTCTTGTGCGAGGTGTGCAGAATAATCTGGGGTGTCAAATGAAGGGATAGACATTAAGTCTCCTGCAACGGCCATGGCAGGCGTCATTAAATCCATTTCGCCTTTCATCGCTTTTTTAAGCAGCATACCAATGCTCAACATACGGTTGATTTCATTTGTACCTTCGTAGATGCGAGTAATTCTGCAATCGCGATAAGCGCTTTCTACATTACTCTCTGCAGAAAAGCCCATGCCACCAAAAATTTGTACGGACTCGTCTATAATTTCGCTGTTACTTTCTGAGCCATACACTTTAAGCAATGCGCATTCTATAGCGTATTCTTCTATGCCTTTTAGTTTCGCTTCTTGCGGAGTTAATCCTTCAGCTTCTAGGCGAGCGGTGTTTTCTTCAATCAGTTGGCCATAGCGATACGTTGCACTTTCGCTTGCGTAGTGCTTCGTTGCCATTTCTCCAATCTTGTGTTTAATCGCGCCAAAGCGACCAATGTTTACACCAAACTGTTTACGCTCATTTGCATAAGCAACGGCTTCGTTCATGCTTCTTCTATTAGCATCTAAAGTGGCAGACGCCAATTTAATTCTACCAATATTAAGTGCGTTCATGGCAATTTTAAAGCCGCCATTTCTTTCACCTAAAAGGTGATTAACAGGAACGAGCATATCGTTAAAAAATACCTGACGTGTAGAAGAGGCGTTGATACCCATTTTATGCTCTTCCTCACCCATGGTTAAACCTTCGGTGCCTTTGTCAACAATAAATCCAGTAATGTTTTTGTCGTCTTCAATACGTGCAAAGACAATGAATACGTCTGCATAGCCAGCATTCGAAATCCACATTTTTTGACCGTTGATTTTATAATGTTTTCCGTCTTCAGTCAATTCTGCTTTTGTACGACCAGAATTGGCATCAGAGCCTGCGCCAGGCTCGGTTAAACAATAACAGCCAATGAGTTCACCGTTAGATAAACCTGGTAAGTATTTTAGTTTTTGCTCTTCCGTTCCATACAATAAAATGGGCATGGTGCCAATACCAGTATGTGCGCCATAAGCTGTAGATAGAGAGCCTGTTGCTCCAGAAATTCTTTCAGCAATCAGCATAGAGGTATTAAAGCCCATTCCAAGTCCACCATATTGCTCGGGCACGGAAACGCCTAAAAGGCCCATTTCTCCGGCTTTCTTCATGAGTTCGAACGTAAAGTCGTAATCATGTGCTTCAAAACGATGTTTCTGCGGCCACACTTCTTTGTCTATAAAATCAGTTGTGGCATCCGCCATCATGCGTTGTTCTTCTGTAAAGTCTTCTGGTGTAAACACCTCTTCTGGTCTCGCATCCTCAATGATGAATGCACCGCCCTTTGTAAATTTTCTTTCTTTTATCTCAGCCATTTCTTATGTTGTTTTTTATTTCTTAAAGCATTTCATAAATCCCAGCAGCACCTTGCCCTGTTCCTACGCACATGGTAACCATGCCATATCTTCCACCTGTCTTTTTCAATTCATTTAAGACTTGCACCGAAAGTTTTCCGCCTGTACATCCAAGTGGATGCCCTAATGCGATTGCTCCTCCGTTCACATTTATTTTATCGGGGTTTAACCCTAGCTCTCTAATTACAGCTAAACTTTGTGCTGCAAACGCTTCATTTAGCTCTATTAAATCTATGTCGCCTTGTTTTAAGCCTGCTTGCTTCAAGGCCTTTGGAATAGCATCTACTGGACCAATACCCATAATTCTGGGCTCAACTCCAGCGGCTGCATAACTCACAAAGCGTGCAATCGGTTCTACATTCAGCTCTTTAACCATAGCTTCACTCATAACCATAACGAATGCTGCGCCATCAGACATTTGACTGGAGTTAGCTGCTGTCACGCTTCCGCCTTGAGCAAACACCGGACGCAATTTTGCAAGACTTTCTGGTGTGCTTCCCGCTCGAGGACCTTCATCCGTATCAACAGTGCTTTTTTTAATCTGCTTTTTTGAGTTTCCGTCGAGATATGTTTCTTCTATTTCAAAAGGAACGATTTCATCTTTAAATCGCCCAGATGCATTTGCAGCGAGAGCCTTTTCATGACTGGCTAAGGCAAATAAGTCTTGGTCTTCTCTCGAAATGTTAAACTGCTGTGCAACTGCTTCAGCTGTCAACCCCATGTTGTTGTAATAGTCTGCATGGTTTTGAACCAAGTTGTAATTCGGTGTTACTTTAAAACCACCCATTGGGATGAAGCTCATAGACTCTGCTCCACCAGCGATGATAACATCGGCCATGCCGCTATTAATTCTCGCTGCGGCTGTGGCTATAGAGTCTAAACCAGAAGCACAATATCTATTTATGGTCACCCCGGGAACCTTAACGGTATCTAAGCCCATTAAAGAAACAAGGCGTCCCATGTTGAGGCCTTGCTCTGCCTCAGGCATTGCATTACCTACGATGACATCGTCAATTCGGTTTACGTCTAATTGAGGTACGTCTGAAATCAGTTTTTTAATAACCGATGCAGCCAACTCATCTGGACGAGTAAATTTAAAAACACCGCGTGGTGCTTTGCCCACTGCTGTTCTGTATCCTGCTACTATATATGCGTTCATTCTATTTAAGTTTTTAGTTGCGAAGTGGTTTTCCTGTTTTCAACATGTGCTCAATTCTTTCAAGCGTTTTTCTCTCTCCGCAAAGACTCAAAAATGCTTCACGTTCTAGATCTAACAAGTATTGCTCACTCACTAAAGTTGGTTGAGAAAGGTCTCCACCACTCATGATGTAAGCTAGCTTTTCGCTGATTTTCATATCGTGCTCAGAAATGAAGTTTCCTTCAACCATTTGGAATGCTCCAGTTTTAAACATGGCCAAAGACTGTTTCCCCAAAACTTTGATGTCGTTGCGTTCAATAGGTCTTTGATACCCTTGATCGGCCAAATACATGGCTTTCTGTTTTGCGTCTTTTAGTTGGCGGTCACTGTTCATTGAGTAATGGTCAACACCTTCACGCATGATGCCTAAACCAAAAGCTTCTTGTGCTGAGGTAGCCACTTTTGCCATTCCGATGTTGAGGTAGTTTTCGCGATACGCATTTAATTCAACATCGTCTTTTACGTAACGGTCGCTTGCGCGGAGTGTGAACTCTTTCGTTCCACCTCCACCTGGAATTACACCTACACCGAACTCAACTAGGCCGATGTATGTTTCTGCTGCCGCTTGAGCACCATCACTGTGCATGGTCATTTCACATCCGCCACCAAGCGTTAACCCGTGAGGTGCAACGACTACTGGAATGTCTGAATAACGAACACGCATAACAGCATCTTGAAAGGCTTTAATCGCGAAATTCAATTCGTCATATTCTTGTTCAATAGCCATCATAAAGACCATACCCAAATTTGCCCCAACAGAGAAGTTCGTTGCTTGATTGCCAATCACCAACCCGCGGTAGTCTTTTTCAGCCAGTTCAATTGCTTTATTCATTCCTGCTAGTACACCACCGCCAAGCGTATTCATTTTACTTCTGAATTCGAAATTCAAAATGCCATCGCCTAGGTCTGTAACCACAGAGTCTGAGTTTTCCCAAACCGTTTTCGTTGGACGAATGTTGTCAAGAATAATGTAATTCTCTTGCCCTGGTATTTCTTTGTAGGACTTTGATTCTATATGGTAATAGTAACGAATACCATTTTCTGTTTTGTAGAAAGACGCAATGCCTGCGGCTTGCATGTCTGCTATCCAAACGGCAGGTTTGTCAGCATCGCTCATTGCTTTTAAACCACGTTCTAAACCAACAGCATCCCAGTATTCAAATGGGCCAATTTCCCATCCAAACCCTGCGCGCATGGCCTGATCTATTTTGTAGAGGTCGTCCGCTATCTCTGGAATTCTATTAGATACATAAGCGAAGAGAGCCGAGAAAGTGCTTCTGTAAAATTCTCCTGCTTTGTCTTTGGCACCGAATAAAAATTTCATGCGCTCACCAAGGTCGTCCATGGTTTTAGTTTGCTTAAGCGAAGGAAACGATGCGCGTTGTTTTGCTCGGTATTCTTTTGTTTCTAAATCGAGTGTAAGAATTTCGGTCTTGCCGTCTTTCTTAGTCTTTTTATAAAATCCTTCTTTCGTTTTATCGCCTAATCGATTGTTCTCAATCATGAAGTCGATAAACTCAGGAAGCGCAAACGTGCTGTTCTTCTCATCTTCTTTGGCAGCAGCATTCAAACCTTTTGAAACCAATACCAAGGTGTCTAATCCAACAACATCGCAGGTTCTAAACGTTGCCGATTTCGGTCTGCCGATAACCGGGCCAGAGAGTTTGTCTACTTCTTCAATGTTTAAGCCCATTTTTTCAAACTTGTGAAACAAGTCCATAATGCTAAAGATGCCAACGCGGTTTGCGATAAACGCGGGGGTGTCTTTTGCCAAAACAGTCGTCTTACCCAAGTATTGATCTCCATAATTCATCAAAAAGTCTACGACTTCGGGATTCGTTTTAGGAGTAGGGATGATCTCTAATAATTTTAAATAGCGCGGTGGATTAAAGAAATGTGTTCCACAAAAGTTGGCGTTAAAATCATCGCTGCGTCCATCCATCATTAAGTTGATCGGAATACCAGAAGTATTCGAAGTGATTAAACTTCCTAGTTTACGGTGTTTCTCAACCTGCTCAAAAACTACTTTTTTAATATCTAGTCGTTCAACAACAACTTCAATAATCCAGTCGCAGTCTTTTAACTTAACCATATCATCTTCAAAGTTGCCAACGCTAATGCGTGATGCGAACTTTTTACTGTAGATAGGAGAGGGGTTAGCCTTTATAGTGCTTGTTAGATTTGATTGCGTAATTCGATTTCTTACGGCTTTATCAGAAAGTTTGAGGCCTTTCTTTTCTTCGACGGGCAGCAATTCTTTTGGAGGAATATCGAGTAACAAAACTTCCACGCCACGGTTGGCGAAATGACAAGCAATACGGCTTCCCATAATTCCGGAACCTAAAACGGCTACCTTGTTAATGATTCGTTTCATCTGTTTAAACTTTTTTGTTTTATCAGCTTTCAAAAAATTTTATTCATTCAGTAACTCACATAAATTCTAATCATTCTATAAAAGAATTTAGAATGATTAAATGTTCATGTTCGTTTCATCTTTTTGAAATATCTCTTTGTTATTTATCAGTTCATTTACACTGTTGGCTACCTTAAAAAAGCCATCCAAATCTTTTTTACTTACTGTGTTGAAGACGGTGTTGTTAAAGCGCAATACGGCTTCTTTTGCATCTTCTCTTTTTCCAATTCCGAACTCTGTAAGGCACACTAAAACTCCCCTTCCGTCATTTGGATTTGGCTTACGAAATATCAATTCCTTCTCTTCCATGTTCTTTAAAATCCGCGAAAGCGAAGTAGATTCCATCCCCATTTTAGGGCCAAGCGCTGTAGAAGGTGTGCCGTGTTCTTGGTCAATGTTCAATAGAATAAATCCAACAGCCATTGTTCCTCCAAAACCAGAGGCTACCTCATTGTACATTTTAGAGATGTTCTGCCAAGTATATTTAATATGAAAGTCTATGGTTTCTTCTGGACGCATTCATTTTCGATTTGCCCAAATATAAATATATTATGCATGCATAGTAAATTTGTTGTAAAAAAAATTGAATCAAGTATTGAGACTTGTGGCGTTCAGACAGTTTGTTATTTTATCTGATCTATATAATTTTATCTTATTTCTGACGGCAGTATTAGCTCTTCCCCCTTCTGGGGGAGGTACCCGAAGGGGGATAGGGGGTGTTTCGTCCTAAAATAAGGTAAAGGTTTTTGAGATTGGAAAAATGAATTGAGTTTTGGGACGACCCCACTGTCGCTTTGGCGAAATCTTCCCTTGAAGGATAGAAGCTAAATTCTTAAGGAAGACTTGAAATTCAACACCTAAGAATAACACTTAATACTGGCTTTCTAGTCAAATACTTTTCTGCGTAGCTGACGAAAAATTAATTTTTCGATTTGCTCGCTCGCTTTTTGATATGCGTCTTTTCCAGCTTTTTCGTAATCTAACTGCACACCTTTTAGATTGTTTATTTGATACGTGTACAAGAGATTCAGCTGATTGTCGTAAAACTTTATGTTAGCATCCAATGAAGCACTAAAAAAACCTCCGCTGCTGCTGATGCGATCTGTGTTTGAAGTAATGTCTAAAAGATAGTCGGCATTTTTTACATTGTTGGTTACTTGAAATGCAGATTCCAGAAATTCTTTCTTGAAAGTATTCGCCAAAGCTTTTGTGGTAAGCGTGTCATTAAAATTCAGTTCGGCAGACTTAATAAAAACCAATGGTTTCTTAACAGTTAAGTTAATACGCGCATCTGAACCCGATATTTTCGCAACCAATTTTCTAACGAATGGGTCTTCTGTAGCCTCTTTGCTGATGCCTACAAGGTTAAGATTCGCCTGTAAATATTCTCTTGGATTTTTGGATGTGATTTTCCCTAGAGGATAACTAACCATGCCATTGTAGTCAGAAAAAAGCTCATTGTTTTTAATTCTATTTCCAGAATAGTAGAAGTAGATAGGAATATCTCTCAAAATGCTAAACTTTTCTGTACTTACCGAGAACGTCAGTTGCGTTGGGTCTGGAACTTTACCTCTTGTAATTTCAAAATCACCTAAAACGGAACGGATATTAATATCGTTTACAGTTTCATTTAAAAAAGAAAACAACTCGTTGCCAAGGTAAATGTCTTGCCCGTCAAGGTTTATTTTCAAGCCTTCACCTAAATATGCCTTTATGGCTTCAATAGATTTTACACCGTAAATTAAAGCATCGTCATATTGGTTGTTCAATTTAAACTCTCTTGCTTTAGAATAAAGGTCTAATGCCCGCGAAACGGCCATTTCTTCTCGTGCTTTTTTTAGAGCTAAATATTCAGATTTAGACAAACGGTAATACACCCAAAACTCTCTGCCATTTTCAAAAGAGTCTACGAGTTCAAAGCCTTCAATATTTTCAATAGAGCTCATACGCGTATTTGCTCTAAAATCTTCGCGGAATTGTTCGTTGCTTTCTACTTGATACAAAACAGATGTGCTATTTATCTGCACAGATATTTCGCTAGCAAGATCGTTAAGTGCGTTGTTTTTGGCTATCGCCTGGTAGTTGTTTCCAGATTTAATAGCCATGCCAATTCCGGAATAATAAAAGCTTTCAATAGGCTTTTGCTGCACCCAACTCGGGGCCACCGGCACAGGCTCTATTGTAGCTGTTTTCTGAGTTGAAGAGCAGCTAAATAAAATTGGAATGAGAAAGAGGTAGATGTATTTCATCCTTCAGGGTTGTAGTTTTTAATTTTTATCGAAACCTCTTTAGAAATAGACTTGAATAAATCGTTCGCTAGGTTTTCTACAGACTTAATCTCTTTTTTACCATTCAATTGTCTATCCATTTCTTTCTTTGATGATCTTGTATTGTAGATTTTGTCATTGCCAGATTTTTTTGTTTGGCTTGCCCATGTGCCTTTATATAAATACTTGGAATCTCCATTAAAAGTGGAGTAGTATACCTTATCACTAAAAGATTTTTCCACCATATCAGAAATTAATATCTCTCCAGTTCCTGTCGAAATGAGTTGGTATTGAAATGTGCAACGCACAGTATTTGCCTGTTTGTAATCATAGTAAAAGACTTTAGAATAAACCATGTCACGGTATTTCTTTCCTGTCTCAGGATTTACTTTGTAAACAGGCTTTCCCAAATAACCGGTTTTGCTTTGTTTTCTTAAGCGCCCCGGAACTTTCTCCGCTGATACTACTTTGCCTATCAGTATTGCTTTTGCACCTAACATTTCTCCAGCCTTAGCTGCTGTACCTTCATCAATAATTCCAGTCATGCCGAGCTTCTGCTCGGAGATGAGCTTTTGAGTATTCGTTCTGTCAATAACAATTAAAAACGGATCATTTAAACTCATCAAATCATTTACAATGCTCCCGGAAAGAGCGGACTCCATACCAGCAACCTTAGTGCTATTCTCAAATTTTAAAATACCTATGGTATAACGCGCATTCTCTTGAGCAATATCTTTTAGCTCTTCGCTCTCTTTGTAATTGCCAGAAGCCTTAATTATCTCTTCAAATAGAAAATAAGCTTTCCGGTATTCAAATTTGTCAAATGCCCTGATAGCCATTCTGTATTTAGGTTCAACAAAAGCAAAAGTTGTCAGCTCTGTAACATCTCTAAAGGTAGGTTCTAACTTTTGAATTTCTTTCAGTTTCAACTCTGCATCTGCGAATTGCTCATTGTCTAAATCTTTTTGAGCTACTTCATACAAGTCGTGTATGTAAAGTGTTTTAACTTCCTTGTAATAGTCTTCATAATAATCTGCAGACATGAGTCTTACTCCAACCGAGGTTACCTTGTTCTTAAATTCATCTGCTTCGAGATAAGCATAAACCGCTTTTTTTAGATTTTCATCGGAGTAATATTGGTAGAAAACAGCATAGTAATCGTCTAGCACTTGTTGTCCTGTGCCTTTTAATGCAAGGATGGCATCGCTGTTGCTTGATTTCCTCCGTAAAGCATCAATATAAAAGTTAGAGGCTTCGTAATGTAAACCTGCTTGATCTAGCTTTTGCCCTTTTTTATACAATCCATTTGAGCCAGAGCAGGCAATACTGATGGCTGATATTAACAGGATTTGTAGCTTAATAATAAGTATTCTCATAGGTACTCGTGTTCCAGGAACTGTCATTAAACAAATATGATGCCGAAAGATGAAATAAGAATCTCAAATTTCAATGTTAAATTAATGCAAAGAAAATGTAAACTTAATATTGCAAACAGAATTCAAAACTTAATTTTGATTGAATATAGAGTGAAGGGTTAATGAAAAAGGTTGCATTGTTTTTTGTTTTGATATTAAGTCTTGGACTGTCGGCCCAAAGTGAGGTAACCACCTATTTTGCTAATGGCAATACAAAAATGAAATTGCTAAAGATCGGTGACAGAAGTTTGCAGGTGTCTTATTTCGAATCTGGTGAAATAAAACATACAGGTGGTTATCATAAAGATGCACCATCGGGCCCATGGAGAAGCTTTAATATAAATGGAGAGGTGGTTGCAGAAGGTAAATACACCAATGGGAAAAAACTTGGAATATGGTTTATATATGCGCCTGAGACTAAGAGAAATTATAAACTTTATTACGAGGAAGGAACCCGCATTGATGCGTTTGCATTAAAGTAGTAAGAATAAAGAATAGAGATTATATTTGGTCTTGGTTTCACAGAAGCCGGTATTTTTTTTGACCCTCTATTAACAATTGAATGAAGCTAGTAATATCGCCTGCTAAATCTCTAAACTGGGAAACCAATTACTCAGAAAACCTGCAATTGTCGCAGCCACGTTTTCTTGAAGAATCAGCCAAGGTGAATAATGCTTTAAGGAGGTATTCGCCAAAAAAATTAATGACGCTTCAATCCATTAGTATAAACCTAGCAGAATTAAATTATTCTAGAAATCAAAACTGGCAAGCTGAAACAGATGACATTTACGGAATGCCTGCAGTCTTTGCTTTTGACGGAGATGTATACCGTGGCCTACAAATTTTGGATTGGGCTGAGCAAAATCAAAATAGAATTCAAAGCGACCTTAGAATATTAAGTGGCTTGTATGGGATATTAAAGCCTTTTGATATCATTCGTCAATACAGGCTCGAAATGGGAACACGGCTTAAAATAAGACACGCTGATAACCTGTATCAATTCTGGAGAAAACATATTGCCGCTTCTTTAAAGGCCGAAATGGAAGAGGGTGAGCGCTTACTCAATTTAGCTTCTTCTGAGTATTTTAAATCTATAGACTTGAAAGTTTTAAATAGACCTGTAACACAGGTTGAATTTAAAGAACGTTCGCAATCAGGGTTTAAAGTCATGAGTTTTTACGCTAAAAAAGCGAGAGGAATGATGGCGCGACACATTATAGAAAACAATATAAAAGACATAAACGGAGTTACTTCTTTTGATAAAGATGGATATTTCTTTGATTCAGAAAACTCATCGGAAGAAAAATTAGTGTTCTTAAACGAAAGAGAAAAATAATGAAAGGACTAAAACTTATTTCTTTATCCCTCATTCTTCTTGCAACTATTTCTGCAAGCGCACAGCGCTCATTGCGTTATTGGGAAACGGGAGCTTTTGGAGGCTCGACAAATTACATTGGAGAACTCACGGAAGGTGGTGATTTTAGCGCTACTGTCAATGAAACACGTTTTCAATTTGGTATTTTCTTAAAACGAAACTTTTCACCAAAATTTTCTTTAGGAGCTGAAATCAGCTACGGAAAATTGTATGCAAATGATGCAAATCATGGTATGGCAGATAGGGGATTTGAAATGAATACATCAATATTGAATACAAGTTTAACGATGGATATTAATTTCAAGAATTTTGGTAAATACTTTAAGAGAAATGGAAATACTCCATTTGTGACGGCTGGGTTTGGAGCACTTGTGTATCAGCCAACCATCAAGACGGATGTAGATTTCACTAATTATGATTTATATCCGGGATCTAATTATACTTCAGATTTTATGCTAGGTTTTGGATGGAAATGGAAAACTGGGGAGAGTGGAATTTTTGGGGTTTCCATGAATTATCACTTTACTGGAACATCTTATTTAGAGGGGTTTGTGGAAAAGGCTACTGTCCCACAAAATGATAGATATTTTGGAATTCGGTTAATTTATTCTATTGGGTATTACGAAACTTAACAATTGACAATGAAGTGTAGCAAGGAAAATATTTTGGCCTGGCAAAAACAAGGGGCAAAATTAGCATTGATTGATATAAGGGAGTTTTATGAAACACCTGAGATACAAAGCACAGAAGTTGAACATGTGCCTATGGGCGAGTTACTTGAATACAGTTTTGATAACGAAATTACCTATGTGTTGATTTGTAATTCAGGCAATAGAGCCACGGCAGCAGTGATGGAAATTACCCGTAAGAGCCCAAAGGTTAATATCTATGCTTTGGATGGTGGCGCAACTGCCTACCTCAGCTAATTTATATTGGTGTTTAATTTTTAAATCTATCGCTTTTGGCGGGGGGTTATTTTTTTTAAATTCTAAGTCTATAAAGTCTTCAAATCAGCAATGGTTTGAGATGGATTATCAGATTTAAAAACAAAGCTACCTGCAACAAGGGCATCAGCTCCAGCGGCAACTAATCGTGCGCCAGTCTCCATATTAACACCACCATCTATTTCTATGATTGTATCGCAACCTGCTTCGTTAATCATTGTGCGAAGGTCCTTTACCTTTTCAATAGTCTGCTCTATAAACGATTGGCCGCCAAAACCTGGATTAACGCTCATGATTAATACCAAGTCTAAATCTTTAATGACGTCTTTTAGAAGATGAACTGGTGTATGTGGGTTCAAAGAAACGCCAGCTTTCATATCCGCAGCTTTTATCTCTTGAAGCGTTCTATGCAAATGTGTTGAAGCTTCGTAATGCACGGTCAAAATATCTGCACCAGCTTTCTTAAAGTCTTGAATGTAGCGTTCAGGTTGAATTATCATTAAATGTACGTCCATGGTTTTCATTGCGTGTTTTGATATTGCGGAGATAACAGGCATTCCGAAGGAAATGTTTGGTACAAAAACACCGTCCATTACGTCAATGTGAAACCAGTCCGCTTGACTGTTGTTGATCATTTCAACATCGCGCTGAAGGTTTCCGAAATCTGCACTTAAAACACTTGGAGCAATAATGGCCATAACGATAAATTATTTTGGGCAAAAATAGGTTTATCAATCAAGTCAGCTAAAGTGTAAAGCAAAAAAAATCCCGCTGTAGCGAGATTTTTAATTTTATGTTGAAAATCTTAACCCAAGTAGGTCTTTAAGATTTTACTTCTTGACGTATGCTTCATTCTACGAATGGCTTTTTCTTTAATCTGACGAACACGTTCGCGCGTCAAATCAAATTTTTCACCAATTTCTTCTAAAGTCATTGGGTGTTGTCCGCCTAAACCAAAATACAAACGAATCACATCGCCTTCTCTTGGAGTAAGTGTTGCTAAAGAACGCTCTATTTCTGTTCTTAAAGACTGTACCATCAAGTCCTCATCAGGGTTCGGAGAATCTGAAGAATTCAACACATCGTACAAGTTGCTATCCTCACCTTCAACTAAAGGTGCATCCATAGAAACATGACGGCCAGAATTACGCATCGATTCTTTAACATCAGTTTCACCCATTTCTAGGTCTTCCGCAATTTCACCTGCACTTGGAGGGCGCTGATAACTTTGCTCCAACTTTGCGTAGGCCTTATTGATTTTGTTAATAGAACCAATTTTATTTAATGGTAAACGAACAATTCTAGACTGCTCAGCTAAAGCTTGTAGAATAGACTGACGGATCCACCATACTGCATAAGAGATAAATTTAAAACCACGTGTTTCATCGAAACGCTGCGCAGCTTTAATTAGACCTAAGTTTCCTTCATTAATTAAATCGGGTAACGTAAGTCCTTGATTTTGGTATTGTTTTGCAACGGACACCACAAAACGAAGATTGGCTTTAGTTAACTTTTCTAATGCTAATTGATCGCCTGCTTTAATACGCTGTGCTAATTCTACCTCTTCTTCGGCAGTAATCAGTTCAACTTTACCAATTTCCTGTAAATATTTATCTAAAGAGGCGGTTTCTCTGTTCGTAACCTGTTTTGTAATCTTGAGTTGTCTCATTTAAATACCTCCTGTTTTTATTCGTTAAAACTTATATCGCGCTAAACTTATTTAGTATCCTCAGCCTTTTCAGGTTTTGGAAGTAAAACTTTTCTAGAAAGCTTCAATTTACCACGTTCTATACCCAATAACTTCACTTCAATTTCTTGATCAACTTTTAAAACAGATTCAACTTTTTCTAATCTGCTCCACTCGATTTCAGAAATGTGTAATAAGCCTTGTGTGTTTGCACCGATTTCAACAAAGGCTCCGTAAGGCTGAATAGCCTTTACTTTTCCTTTGTAAACTGCGCCAACTTCTGGTGAAAAGGCGATGTCTTTGATGCGTGCCACAGCGATGTCGATCATTTCTTGATCTGTACCAGAAATAGCTACTTTACCAATATCGTCAACTTCTTCAATTGTAATTGTTGTACCAGTTTCAGCTTGCAAACCTTGAATTACTTTGCCACCTGGTCCGATAATCGCACCGATAAAGTCTTTCGCGATTTCCATAGAAATCATTTTAGGCGCGTTAGGCTTCATTTCAGTTCTTGGCGCATCAATCGTTTTAGCGATTTCTTTTAAAATATGAAGTCTACCAGCACGTGCTTGCTCAAGCGCTTTTTCAAGTATTTCGTAGCTCAAACCGCTAATTTTTATATCCATCTGACAAGCAGTGATACCATCAGCAGTTCCTGTGACTTTAAAGTCCATGTCGCCTAAATGATCTTCATCGCCCAAGATATCAGACAATACAGCGAACTTACCAGAAGTTTCATCTGTAATCAATCCCATTGCGATACCAGAAACTGGTTTTTCAATTTGAATACCAGCATCCATTAAGGCTAAAGTACCTGCACATACAGTCGCCATAGAAGAAGAACCGTTTGATTCTAAAATTTCTGAAACAACTCTGATAGTGTATGGAGAATCTGGAATAACTTGCTTAAGTGCTCTTTGAGCTAAGTTACCGTGACCAATTTCTCTGCGGCTAACGCCTCTAACTGGTCTTGCTTCACCCGTTGAAAACGGAGGGAAGTTGTAGTGTAGATAGAATGTTTCTTCGCCAACGTGTGTCACGCTGTCAATTCTATTTGTATCCATTTTAGAACCAAGTGTAACTGTGGTCAACGATTGAGTTTCACCTCTCGTAAAGACTGCAGAACCATGCGTTCCTGGTAAATAGTCAATTTCACTCCAGATTGGTCTAATCTCGTCTGTAGATCTACCGTCTAAACGAACACCATCGTTTAAAACCATATTTCTTACTGCGTCAGATTCAACATCATGGAAATATTTTTTGTACAAATCACCGCCCTCTTCAATTTCCTCTTCAGTCAATTGCTCTAGGTATTCAGCTAAAATTTCTTTGAATTTATCGCCTCTTTCGTGCTTGCCTAAGCCCATTTTAGCAACTTCGTACACTTTGCTGTAAGTAGCTTCGTGAATTGCGTTTGCTAAAGCTTTGTCATTGTTTTCGTGGCTGTACTCTCTCTTTTCTTTCGACTTTCCAACTTTTTCAACTAAAGCTGTTTGCGCATCAATTTGAACGATGATTGCTTGGTGTGCTATTTTGATAGCCTCAAGCATTTCTGCTTCAGAAACTTCTTTAAATTCACCTTCAACCATAGAAACACTATCGCGGCTTGCACCAACCATAATGTCCATGTCTGCTCTTTCTAAATCTGCGTAAGATGGATTCACAACGAATTCGCCATCAATTCTAGCTACACGGCATTCAGAAATAGGTCCATTAAACGGAATGTCTGAAAGGCTGATAGCTGTAGAAGCTGCCAAACCAGCTAAAGAATCTGGTGCGTGTGCAGGATCGTAAGAAATCAATGTGATAAACACTTGTGTGTCTGCGTGGTAATCTTTTGGAAACAACGGTCTCAATACACGGTCAACTAAACGACAGTTTAATATCTCTGCATCAGAAGGACGTCCTTCTCTTTTTAAGAAACCACCAGGTACTCTTCCAGAAGCTGCAAACTTCTCTTTGTATTCTACCGTTAGGGGTAAAAAATCTATGCCTTCTTTTGCTTGTTTTGAAGAAACAACAGTGGCCAAAATCATTGTGCCTCCCATTCTGATAACAACAGAACCGTCAGCTTGTTTAGCCAGTTTTCCTGTTTCTAGGGTAATTGTTCTTCCGTCTTGTAATTGTATGTCTTGCGTAATCGCTTGTGGAATCATCTAGGTATTTTTCTTAATAAATGGAACTTTAGAAAAAGCGAAAAGGCAATTAACAATTGCCTTTTCAAATTTCCTTTTACTTTCTTAATCCAAGTTCTTGGACGATAGCACGGTATCTAGAAATGTCGTTTGCTTTAAGGTAGTTAAGAAGTTTTCTTCTTTTTCCAACTAAAGCAACCAAAGATCTTTCAGTGTTGAAATCTTTTCTATTTCTTTTTAAGTGCTCAGTCAAGTGACTAATTCTGTATGAGAATAATGCAATTTGACCTTCTGCCGAACCTGTGTTCTTTGCAGATTTGCCATGCTTGGCAAAAATTTCTTCTTTCTTTTCAGAAGTTAAATACATATCAAAATCGTTTAGATGTTTGTAATGCGAAAAATTTCGAGCGGCAAATATAAAAATATTTTGGTCTTAGGCGCTATGAATCAGCTATTTTAAAATCCTCTTTAGCGAGATAACTGCACAGTTAAAACATGTTCAAAATCATATGCGAGAATTTAACTCTACTCCTAAATATCCGCTAAAACAAGAAAGCTTATATCTTGACTTAATTTCGTTTTGTTTTGGTGAGATAGCCAACTTTGCACCATGCATATCGAATTATGTTGAAGATTATTGTTTGCCGAGTTTCCGTAAAGCCACCCATTGTTTTAACATTTCTCTAGAATCGGTTGCGGGGTACCCAAGTACAGTTTTACCTGCTGGGATGTCATTCATAACACCAGAGCCTGCTCCTACCACAGCGCCAGATTCAATAATTGTGTGGTCTTTTATGGAGGCGCTACCTCCAATAATTACGCCATCGCCTAAGGTTACCGAACCCGCAAGTCCACTATGGCCAGCCATTATGCAAGCGCGACCCATAACGCAATTATGTGCGATTTGTACCAAGTTGTCAATTTTACAACCATCACCAATTATAGTGCTGCTAAATTTGCCTCGATCTACACAAGAATTTGCACCAATCTCTACACCATTGCCGATAATGACATTCCCTATTTGAGGTATTTTTGTCAAGCCACGGCCATCCTCTGCAGGGCGATACCCAAAGCCGTCAGCTCCAATACTCACATTTGTGTGGAAGATACATCCCATACCAATTTTAGTGCGCTCTCTAATAACTGTGCCAGACCAAACAATAGTACCCATATCTATAGTTGTCTCATCGAATACGCATACGTTTGGGTATAGTACAACTCCATCTCCTAAGACAACATCTTTGCCCACGTATGAACCTGCGCCAATTTTACAGCCTGCACCTACTTTTGCTGTTTCGTGTACAACAGCTGTTGAATGAATCTCACTGTTAAATACGGGAGGAGAAGGGGTAAAAGCCTCGAGGATTTTAGCCATAGCTAAATCTGCATTACTCACTTTTATTATTGCGCGTTTCGGGTCTTCTTCAATTTTTAAATTCGAATTAACCACAGCAGCGCCCGCCTTCGACTCTGGCCAAAGCTTTAAGTATTTTCTATTTCCTATAAACGTAACATGATGACTTTCTGCTTTTTCAATATGTTCAGGGCCGATGATTTCTGTGTCGATCGAACCAAAGAGCTCTCCTCCTACTATTTTATGCAATTCTTGAACATTGAGTTTTTTCATCTGTGCTGAGTTAAGTGAAAAGTGTTAAATCGTATCAGAGCGAATGTAATTTTTAAAAGTCAAAATATTCAAAAATTGAGATTTAACTTTTGGTAAAAAAAAAGCCTTTTGGTTATGCAAAAGGCTTTTTAAATAGGATATACGGGGTCTGGTTAAGACACCATTTTGATAAACTCTCCGATTTTAGATTTTAAATCTTTTCGTTCTACGATAAAATCTAAGAATCCGTGCTCTTGAACAAATTCAGATCTTTGAAATCCGTCAGGTAAATCTTTGCCAATTGTTTCTTTTACAATACGTGGTCCCGCAAAACCAATTAAAGCATTTGGTTCTGCAATATTAATATCACCTAGCATAGCATAACTTGCAGTTACACCTCCTGTAGTTGGGTCAGTTAAAACTGATATATAGGGCAATTTTTTCTCAGCTAAGATGCTCAGTTTTGCAGAAGTTTTCGCCATTTGCATCAATGAAAATGCAGCTTCCATCATTCGGGCGCCGCCGCTCTTACTAATCATGATAAATGGTCTCTTGTGTTTGATAGCACTGTCAATTGCACGTGCAATTTTTTCACCAACAACACTACCCATAGAACCACCTATAAAATTAAAATTCATACAAGCGATTACTACGCTGTCTCCGTTTAATTTGCCATAACCAGTCGTAACAGCGTCTTTTAACCCGGATTTTTTTTGCGTTGCGGCAATTCTATCTGTGTATTTTTTTGTGTCCTCAAAGTTTAATGGATCAGCAGATTCTAACTCTGCGTCAAGTTCTTTGAACTTTCCATCATCGAATAAAATATTAAAATATTCTTCAGCATTTATTCTGTCATGGTGGCCGCAGTTGTTACATACCCATTGATTTGCTTTGTGGTCTTCAACCGACACAATCACTTTACACTTAGGACATTTGTGCCATAACCCTTCTGGGGTTTCTTTCTTGTCTTTCGTGTCTGTTTGAATTCCTTCTTTGTCTCTTTTAAACCAACCCATGTTTTTTAGAATTGTCTCCCCCAAGGGGAGTGGTTATGTAAGATATAAAAGGTCAGGCCTCAGCCTGACCTTTGAGTAAAATATAAATATTACAATTAAGCAATCGTTACTTCTTTGCTCAAGTAAACGTCTTGAACAGCATTGATGATTTCAATACCTTCTACCATTGGTTTTTGGAAGGCTTTTCTTCCTAAAATCAAACCAGAGCCGCCAGCTCTTTTGTTAATTACGGCAGTTTTTACAGCGTCAGCTTTATCAGAGTCTCCTCCAGCAGCCCCACCAGAATTTATTAAACCTGCGCGACCCATGTAACAATTTGCCACTTGGTAGCGACATAGATCAATAGGGTTGTCAGAAGTTAATTCAGAATAAACTTTAGCATTCGTATTTCCGAAGCTAACGTTTGTATAACCTCCATTGTTAGTGGCTAATTTTTGCTTAATAATATCAGCTTGAATTGTTACACCGATGTGGTTTGCTTGTCCAGTCAAATCTGCAGACGTGTGGTAATCTACTCCATCTTTTTTGAATGCAGAATTACGTGTATAACACCATAGGATAGTTGCCATACCTAATTCATGAGCTCTTTCAAAAGCTTCAGCTACTTCTAAAATTTGTCTTGTAGATTCTGGAGCACCGAAATAAATTGTTGCACCAATTGCCGTAGCGCCCATATTCCAAGCATCTTCTACAGAACCATACATTGTTTGGTCGTATGTCGCAGGTAAAGACAATGTCTCATTGTGATTAATCTTTACTACAAATGGAATCTTGTGTGCATATTTTCTAGACATTGAAGCCAATACGCCAAATGTTGAAGCAACTGCGTTACATTCAGCCTCTATAGCCAATTTGATAATATTTTCTGGATCGAAATACAACGGGTTCGGTGCAAAAGATGCGCCACCACTGTGCTCGATTCCTTGATCGACTGGAAGAATAGACAAGTAGCCTGTTCCACCTAATCTGCCATGGCTATATAAATCTTCAACACTTCTTAAAACCTGATTGTTTCTATTAGTGTCTTTAAAAATTCTATTTACAAAATCACCACCAGGCAGGTGTAGCATGTTTTTGTCTATTGTTTCACATTTATGATCTAATAATAGAGAAGCATCTTCTCCTAAGGATTGTTGTATATCTGAATATGACATATTTTTTGATTTTAAAACAGCGGAGGCAAAAATAAATTATTTATGATGCACTAAACATGAAATAATGTTTGTTTAAAATGGATAGCCAATACCCAAGTTTAAAATATAATTATCGGCATAGAAAAAATGCTGTGAGTTTTTGGCTGGAAACCTATTGCCTTCCGGAAGCCGTGGGTCATAAATAGGGATAGCAGCATCTAATCTGAAAACAAAAAAGCCAAAATCATACCTCAAACCAAATCCAGATGATATTGCAAATTGTTGACTTAAGTGTTCTAGTTTAAGCTTATAATTTTCAATCTCGATGTCTATTAATGAATCCCCTGTAAGTGTTGTGATGTTGGGATTGTCATAAATCCAAATGTTTCCAATGTCGGAGAAGAGCGCCCCCTTTAAGGATTTTAGAATTGTGAAGCGATATTCCATATTAAACATCAACTTTATAGGGGCCACAGCGTTGTAAATAAAACCATTTGACTCATAATTGTCCTTCTCAAAATTACCTGGTCCTAGGCGGTAAGCTCTAAAGCCTCTTATGTCGTTTGTTCCACCAGCAAAATATGATTTCTCAAATGGTGGAAGATCATTTGTTGATCTACCGTATGTGTAGGTATACCCTACATTAAAACGCCATACTAGTACTTGTTGAGATCTATATCTTGTGTAATGCCTATAGTCTAGATCAATTTTAACGTATTGAGAGTATGGAACACCAAAATATAGACCTTTTTTATTGTTGTCAGAAATGTCTTTAGGTTTTAGCTCATCAATTAAGTTCAGTAAGTTTCCTGCTGTTTCAATTGAGCTAATAAAAAATGAACTGTTTCTTTCTCGCTTGGTTTTTTGATTGTTAAAGATATATGAGAATCGAGTAGCAGCGATAAGAACATCTTGATAGCCGGTTGAAAATTCGAGTGAGTTTTTATAGTCATCCGTTATGTCAATCAAATCTAAAAAACTAAAATCTAAGAGTTGAAGATTCATATTGACATTTTCAGAATGTTTCCAAAAATAACCAAGCCCTACATTAAAGTAATTTCGAATAAATTCTTGTCTATCCTGACGTCCGGCGCCTATGCTCAGGCGCGACTTTGGAATTATTCGTTTTGGGAATTTATTTTTCACGAAATCAGGTGCGAGAAAACGAGGAAAGTTGATTCCTATTTCGGCACCTACTTCGTAAACTGGTCTACTTTGACCTTCTGAAACAGAAAATTGACTTTCAACACCGCCACTTAGTGAAATATCAAAAATTTCTCCATTCTTGAACAAATTTCTATTCAAGACAGAAATAGTTCCGAAGATTCCATATCTATTAGATGTTCTTGTGCCTTCAAGATCTAACATGATAGACCTTTGGGGAAAAGGTTTAAGGCGTATTACCGATTTCAAGTCATGACTGTTTGAGTCTGAAGGCTCAAATATTATTTCACTATTTCTGAATACACGGAGGCTACTTATATGTGAATAGGATTCAATTACTTTTTTTTGGTTGTACTTTTCACCGACTTCAAAATGAATGGCGCTAATTGGAAGTTCTGCGTTGAATTTGTTTTTATCACTATCCAAAAATGTAAAGAGATCAATTTGGTTAGTATCCTTTCTTTCTGGTTCACCTGTGTACGAATAATAAGGGTCTATGTATATTTTACTTATCGTATAGGGTCTGTGCGGCCTGAGGTAAGTGCTGTCTTTAAAATAAACAGGTTGATCTGAAATAACAATGGTCAGGTTTACTTTATTGTTGGTATTCAACGTATCCGCTTCAAAGCGTATGAGTTCTTTCTGAAAACCATAAAACCCATTATTTCTGAAAAGTTTAACAAGCTTTTCGCGCTCTTCTTCTAAAATGGTATTGCTGTATTTTTTCCCAGGTTTAATTAAAGTTTTGTGAATGGAATCATTTACTACTAGGTCTTCTATGTTTTCGCTTGCAATTAGATAATCTAAGGTTCCAAAATAATGCGGTGCCCCTGTATATACGTCATATCGGATAATTGCTTTTTTCTTTTTCTTTTTGAGAGTGGTTTCAACAGCTGTTGTATTGTCAAAAAAGCCATTTGAAAAATAAAACAACCCAAGGTTTTTGGCTGATTCTAAAACGATTGTACTGTCCGCAATTGCTGGCGCTTCTCCAATTTTTGTAAACCAACGGGCTAGGCCTTTTTCTTTGTTAGGGTTACCCACGTTATATAGGCTGAGGTAAGGCTTAAATATTGGTGTGAGTTCCTTGTTGGGTTGTTGTTTTAAAAGACTTTGAAGCTCAGCATTTTTAACTTTTTTGCCGTTAACGTAGATCTCATTTTTAACCAATAAGTACTCCCCTTCTTTTACCCATCGGGTCGATTTGCAACTAAACATGAGTAGAGGGAGAACAATAGCGAGTATGTACTTGTATATTTGTTTCGTAGCCAAAATGCTTAATTAACAGTCACGAAAATATTCATAATGATTTCTAAAAGCGAATTAAAACTAATAAGGGCATTAAAAAGTAAAAAGCAACGAGATAAATTGAACTTATTCGTTGCGGAAGGTGTTAAATTAGTTGAGCATTTTAGTTCAAACGGAGTAGAGTTAAACAATGTGTTCCATCTTGATGCTTTCAAGGGGACGCTGAGATCTGAGCAAAAAATTGTCTCTGAAAAAGAGATGGCTAGAATGACAACTTTAGAAACTCCAAGCCCAATTTTGGGTATTTTTCAAAAACCTGAATTTAAAGTTGACTTTTCGTCAGATGTTTTACTGGCGTTAGATGATGTGCGCGATCCAGGTAATATGGGCACTATTATTCGATTAGCAGATTGGTTTGGCGTGAGTACACTGTTTTGTTCACCGAATTGCGTGGATATATTCAATTCTAAAGTTGTTCAAAGTACGATGGGCTCTCTTTCTAATTTGAATATTGTTAAACAAAACTTAAGCGAGGTTTTTAAAGAGGCAAAGCAGCACGAGTATAATGTAATCGGTGCTGAAATGAATGGTACCGTTTTATCAAAATTTAAGACTCCTAAAAAAGTTATGCTGGTAATGGGAAATGAGGCCAATGGAATAAGCCTTGAAAACCAAAAACTGTTGGATGAAAGTGTTACTATCGAAAAGGCAAAAACATCTCAGGCTGAATCTTTGAATGTAGCTATGGCGACTTCTATTCTATTGGGGCAGTTAAGTTTTAATTAAGAAACTTTGAAAATAGATTTGTGAAGTAAATTTAAAACTACACCTAAAATTACCAATGCAATTCCAATGTATGCAAGAGGGGTATAGACCACACCGAAGATTAATACATCAAACGCAATTGCAAATATGATTCCTATATACTTTAAAGGCGCAGTTTTATCCATTTGAGAATGCTGGTAAGCCTTAGTCATATATATCTGCGCAATTTGAGTCAGAATTCCCATAAGGAGCAAAAGCAACCAGTCCCAGCCGATTGGCATAGCAAAGTTGAAATAACTAAATGTAAACATTGTTGGCGTGGCGATAAGCGGGAAGTAAAAGACAACCACAATAGGATCGTCTGTGTCCTTTAATTTCCTGATACAATTGTAAGCCAAACCAGAGAATATTGCTGAAGTAATCCCAAGTCCCAAAAGCCTAAATGTAATATTCGGGTCGAAGCCCTTAATCACAGCGATACCCGTAAAAGCAATAATAAAGAATAGCCATTGAATGGGCTGCATTTTTTCTTTGAGGAAGAAGGTGGCAAAAATCACAGTGAATATTGGCGAGAGGTATTGAATTGTAATAGCTGATCCAATTGGAAGCTCCTGCAAGGTGTAAAAGAAAATTGTGAGAGCTGTCACTCCGAAAACACCACGCAAAACAAGAAATGGTTTGTTGTTTCCAAACGGATTGAGCTTCCGTTTCCGAATCATAATATAACTCAAAACGAGAGAAACGATAGATCTAAAAAGGACCAATTCTGTCGCGGGGATGTGTTTTAGGTTTTTTACAACTAAGTTCATTAGTGCAAATCCTACAACGGAGATGAGCATGTATACAATCGCTTTATCCAACTTTACATTGGAAAGCACGGGCTTACTCAAAAGTGAAATTAATAAGGATAGAGCGAGAGTAGAGAGCGTCTATTCCTTCTACAAGATAAGTGCCATCCTCAACTTTAAGATTACGTAAACCAAAGGAGGTTTTTATTTGGGGCGAAAATTTGAAGAATTCAAAATAGAAGTCTAAGCCAACGCCAAATTCAACGGCATAATCATTGTTTTCAATTTTGAAGATATTGTCGTCTTCAACATTTTTCTTAGAGGCTAAATCGATACTGTATTTAACACCACCCAACAAATACCATCGGTAATTATCTATTCTATCAGATTTAAACTTTAGTTCGAATGGGTTTTCCACATAAGAAGATTGAATATCACGTTCAACAAACTCTCGTTCACCTGTACTTTGGTCTGTAACCTCGAAAATTATATTTCTCTGACTTGTGGCGAAGGATGGGATATATCGGAAATCCCAATGTTCGGAAAGTCTGAGGTTTGTTACAATACCAATCTTGTATCCAGGTTCTGGTTTAAGTCTAAAGCCGTAATAACCCGGAACTGTGCTTAAGTTCTCAATCGGATCTATTTTAAAGTTGTTGGTAAATATTCCTATGCAGAACCCAAAATGAAGTACTTTTTTATCGTATTTCGGTTGGTTCTTTACCTTTCCGCCTTGAGCAAAACTGTAATTGCTGAGGGTAAAGAGTAAGACTAATATGTAAAGTGATTTTTTTTTCAAGTCTAATCTAATAACGAGAAATGTGCTTTGCTATTTTGTCGCAATATATAGGCTTGCCACTCCAAATGTTAAAGCTTTCCCTTTGCTGTTTTTGTAACCTACTTTATTTAGGATTTCAACAAATTTATCACCGTAAGGAAACGCGCCCACAGAATCAGGCAGATAAGTGTAAGCCGAATTATCTTTAGAAATTAATTTACCAAGGCGTGGTAAAATATTTTTAAAGTAAAAGGTATAGAGCTGTTTGAATGGAAAGGATTGAGGCTGTGAAAACTCAAGTACCCCAATTGTGCCTCCTGGCTTAAGAACTCTCAACATTTCAGATAACCCGAGTTCAAGCGTTTCAAAATTTCTCACACCAAACGCTACTGTAATTGCATCAAAAGTGTTGTCTTCAAAAGGTAGGTTTTCGCTATCTGCCTTTTGCAAAGTAATTTTATTGTTCAGCTTTAGGTTCTTTAATTTTACTTCTCCCATGTCTAACATTCCTTTAGAAATGTCTATGCCAATAATTTTGTCAGCAGATGGAATTTTGTTCAATGCTATTGCTAAGTCGGCAGTTCCAGTAGCAACATCCAAAATTACTTTTGGGTTGTTTTGGCTAATTTCTTTAACAGTTTTCTTTCTCCAACCTTTGTCAATATTCATAGACAGGGTATGGTTCAGAAAGTCATACTTACCAGAAATATTATCAAACATTTGTTCTACCTGTGCTTTTTTGCCCAGATTGGAATTTTCGTATGGTTTAACCTCTGCCATTACCAATTTTTTAAGGGGTGCAAATGTAATCAACATGCCTTAGCAAACGGATTAAATCACTAAAACTTAAAATATATACCCACTACAATTTATTGAGAAAATAAGGGGGATGGTTGATTTTATGAGCGAAAGAAAAACAAAAGACCCGTAGACCTTCTATTTTATCGTGCAAAAGGGTAGTTCTTAGAAAAGTTGACAAGGTCTACAACGCTTTTAGCGCCAAGTTTAGTCATTAATCTCACTTTGTAGGTGCTTACCGTTTTATCACTAATGATTAATTCTTCAGCAATATCTTTATTTGACTTTCCAGCGGCTATCAGCTGCAGTACCTCGCTTTCACGCTTGGATAATTTTCGTTGATTCGTTAACTTGTTTGTTTTTGCAGAGTGATTGGCTTCATCAAAATACAATTCACCGGAATGAACAGTTCTTATTGCCTCAATAAATTTAGAAGGGTCTGAACTCTTTGAAACATATCCAACAGCACCGAGTTTTCTTGAGGTATTTCCGTAAATTTCTTCAGGGTGCATACTCAACATAACTACTTTAACCGACGAATACTTTAAGTCAATTTGTCTCAAAGCAGAGATGCCGTTCATTTTTGGCATATCTATATCCATTAGAATTACGTTGGGCTTTTCAGCTTTTACCATTTCTAGCAATTCTTTTCCATCTTTTGCCTCACCAATAACTTCAATATCGTCAGTGCGATCCACAAACATTTTTATGCCTTTGGTTAAAATAGCATGGTCATCTGCGATAATTACTTTTATCATATTGGTTTTATTTAATTGTGAGTGTTTTGGCATTTGGATACATGAATAACAAATATAATTCACAAAGTGTTGATTTAGTAATTTTTACCTAATAAATTCTGATAGATAACACTCACGGAATTTTGTGGATGATTTAGCCTATACAATCTTTACATTTGCCGCAATTCTCAAAAAATATTCAGATGAAGATTTCTTTTAGCTGGTTAAAAGATTACCTAGACGTTAGTTTACCTGTAGATAAAGTAGCAGAGGTGCTTACTGATGCCGGTTTGGAGGTTGAAGGTGTCGAAACTGTAGAATCGGTAAAAGGCGCTTTGAAAGGGGTCGTTGTGGGTGAAGTGATGTCATGCGAGCAACATCAAAATGCAGATAAGCTTAAAAAGACCACCGTAGATGTTGGTGCTGAAAGTCATTTAGATATAGTGTGTGGAGCCCCAAATGTTGTGAAAGGGCAAAAAGTACTTGTAGCAACTGTTGGTACAGTCATTTACATGGGCAACGATGAGAGTTTCAAAATAAAGAAAAGTAAAATACGAGGCGAAGTTTCGGAAGGGATGATTTGCTCTGAGGACGAATTAGGTTTAGGTGAATCGCACGATGGTATTTTGGCGCTTCCTAGTGAGGCACCAGTTGGAATGCAGGCTGCTGAATATTTAAAAATCACGAATGACTTTGTTATCGAAATAGGTCTTACGCCAAACAGGACTGATGCAATGTGTCATATTGGAGTGGCAAGAGACTTAAGAGCTGGGCTCTTAAGACAAGGTGTTAGAACTGAGTTGAAATTTCCTTCTGTAGAGCATTTTAAAGTTGGAAATACAAATCGTACTATCCCTGTAAAGATTGAAAATAGAGAGGCCTGTGGCCAATACTTTGGTTTAACTATTTCAGGTGTAGAGGTTAAAGAATCTCCAGATTGGTTGAGAACTAAATTGGGTGCTATAGGGCTGTCTCCTATAAATAGCGTGGTCGATGTGACAAATTTCGTTTTACACGAAACAGGTCATCCAATGCATGCATTTGATGCCAATGAAATTACGGGAAATCAAATTCAGATTAAAACACTGGATGCCGGCACGAAGTTTATCACTCTAGATGAAAAAGAAAGAGAGTTGCATCACGATGATCTCATGATCTGTGACTCAGAAAAACCACTTTGCATTGCAGGTGTATTTGGCGGGTTGACTTCAGGTGTTTCGAATACAACGAAATCAGTGTTTTTAGAATCTGCATGGTTTAATCCGGTTTCTGTGAGAAAAACAGCAAGAAGACATGGTTTAAATACAGATGCCTCTTTTAGATACGAAAGAGGGGTTGATCCTGAGATGACTCTGTTTGCTTTGAAAAGAGCTGCGCTTTTAATTCAAGAAGTTGCGGGTGGTGAAATTTCGTCAGAAATCCAAAAGGATATCGTACAAGAATTTGTTCCTGCTGTTGTTAAAATGAGTTACGTTAGAATAAACTCACTGTTGGGTCAAGAGCTAGAAAGAAGCGATATTAAAGAAATTTTAGAATCATTGGATATTCTCATTTCAAATGAAATTGATGATTCTTTTGAGGTAACAATTCCAAATTACCGTGTTGATGTAACACGAGAAGCGGATGTTGTTGAAGAAATCTTAAGGATTTATGGATTTAACAATATTGAACTTCCTAAGCGGATGTCTTTTTCAATCACGCCAAACAATTATTTGCCGTCTGATTTACGCTCAACAATGAATCATTACCTCGCGGCACGTGGATATTTCGAAATCCAAAATAATTCTCTTTCGAAAGGTGCCTATTATGACTCTTATGAAACACTGCCTAAAGAAAATAGAGTTGAGATTTTAAATCCTTTAAGTAGTGATTTAAATGTGATGACGCAGTCTTTGCTTTTTGGTATGATGGAAGTTGTTGAGAGAAATGTCAATCATAAAACCCCAGATTTAAAATTGATTGAATTTGGCAAGAATTACTTTAAAACTAAGAAAGGGTTTGTTGAAGATGAAGTCTTGTGTATTGTCCTTTCTGGCAATTACAATTCGGAATCATGGTCTTCTCAACAAAATATTTCATCTTTCTTTAATTTGAAAGGAGATGTAACTGAACTACTTTCTAAATTTGGCGTAGCTGTGCAGCAAGAAAAACCGCATAGCTCAGAATTGCTTGATGAGTGCATTGAATTATTTAGTCAAAAATTAAGCATTGTTAAATTAGGTAAGGCAAGCCAAAAAGTGTCGAATCAATTTGGTGTATCTCAGTCTGTTTATTTTGCCGAAATCAATTGGTCGAATTTTGAGAAAGTACATTTGCGATCTAAAATAGTGTTTCAGCCAATATCGAAATTTCCATCAGTTAGGCGAGATCTTGCTCTGCTTCTTGATAAAGAGGTGAAATATTCCGATTTACACTTAGTGGGGATGAAAAATACAAAAGGCATACTCAAGGAGATAAACTTGTTTGATGTGTATGAGGGAAAAAATTTACCCGAAGATAAAAAGTCTTATGCGCTCAGCTTCAAGCTGCAAGACGATAATAAAACGCTCAATGAGAAATTGATAGAAAAAACAATGTCGCGTTTGGTGTCTATTTACGAAAAGGAGTTTGGAGCGAAATTGAGATAAAGTCTCATGCTAAAAGTTGCATTTGCACCGATTTATGTTCATCCGTTGCCAAAAGGGCACCGATTTCCAATGGAAAAGTATGAACTTCTTCCTCAGCAACTCATGCATGAAGGAACACTATGTGAAGAAAATTTCTTTGAGCCTAAGCCAGCAACTTTTGAACAAGTTTGCGGTGTTCATTCAAAATCATATGTTGAAAAACTTGTTAATTTAAAACTCAGCCCCAAAGAGGAGCGGAAAACAGGATTTAAGCAAAGTAAGGATTTAATAGAGCGCGAGTTTACTCTTGCGGGAGGAACTATTCAGAATTCTCATTTCGCTCTTGAATATGGCTGTTCCTTAAATATTGCGGGTGGCACACATCACGCTTTTGCCGATAGAGGTGAAGGGTTTTGTTTAATGAATGACATAGCTATTTCGGCAGATTTATTAATTCGAAGTAAAAAGGTCAAACGAATCTTAGTTGTGGATTTAGATGTTCATCAAGGAAACGGTACAGCAAGTATTTTTAAACAGAACGAATCGGTTTACACATTTTCCATGCACGGAAAATCAAACTATCCAATGCAAAAGGAGAATTCGGATCTGGACATTCCTCTAAATGATAACACTAAGGATGAAGAGTATCTTCGAGTTTTATTCAAGAGCCTTGATAACGTGATTTCAAGTTTCAAACCACAATTTGTATTTTATCTGTCTGGTGTAGATGTACTAAAGTCAGATAAACTCGGAAAGCTTGATTTATCTATTGAAGGATGCAAGCAAAGAGATGTTATGGTCTTCAACTTTTGCAAAATGAACAATCTTCCTGTTGCCGTTTCCATGGGCGGGGGGTATTCAGAAGATATCAAAATAATTCTTGATGCTCACTCAAACACCTTTAGAAAAGCGAAAGAAATATTCTATTAAAGTTGAAAGAGAGTTGCTACTAACAAAAAAACCCTGAGAATTCAGGGTTATAAAAAATATATTGTCTAAAAACTAGTCTCTTTTTCTTAAGTCATTCACCTTTTTGGCACCATAAGCAGCACCTGCGGCTATCAAAATGCTTAAACCAGCATCTAACGGTACTGGGTTATTAGGATTACCTGGTTGCGCGTATAGACCTACCGCTAACAGGAGTAAAGTTAAGGTAAGGATGTGTTTTTTCATATTCACTTTTTTTGTTGATCTATAATCAATTTGGTTCTTACGAATGTAGAATAAAAATTTCTATATTTTATTTTAATGGCCCAAAAATAAACAAAATTGGTAACCTTGCCATAGGTTTATTTCACTTAACGAATTATTTACATGATTGAAGTAATGCAGAAAACGAGAACCTTATTAGTTTATGTATGTAGTGCATTGATAATTAGCTGGTTAGGATCTTGTTTGAAAAGTCCTACAAAAAATAACCCACAATTATTAATTCAAACAAAAGTTTTAAACCCCACATTTAGTGGTTTTGAGTATTCGGATATTCAAATCAATGATGGTGAGATAATTAGTATCAGTGATTATAAGTCTTCTGAAGAGACGTCTGATTCTATTGTTACTGGATATGCATATCCTGGGTTTATAGACGCGCATTGTCACTTTGTTGGCTATGCAAAAGGCTTGACAAAAGCAAACTTATTTTTGACAAAATCTTTTGATGAAGTACTCGAAAGATTAATAGAGTTTAGATCCACTACCGAGGGCCTAGATGTTTTATATGGCAGAGGATGGGATCAAAATGATTGGGAGAATAAGTCTTTTCCTGACAACAAAGAATTAAGTAAACTATTTCCTGATGTACCCGTGGTTTTGACAAGAATAGATGGGCATGCTGTTTTAGTTAACGACATGGCCTTAAAATCATTTAATATCAACATAGATACTAAAGTTGAAGGTGGAATTGTAGAAGTTAAAAACGGGGTATTAACTGGAGTATTAATTGATAATGCTGTAGGATTAATTGAAGAAAAAGTGGATTTAAGCTTGCTAAAAACCAACTTATTAAGAGCTGAGCAAAATTGTTTTGCTGTTGGACTAACGACCCTAGATGATGCAGGCTTGAATTTGGACATGATTCAATTCTTAGATTCTCTTCAAAAAACTGAAGAGCTGAAGATCAAATTGTATGTTATGGCTTCTGATAATTCTGAAAACCTAAATTATTTTATAGAGAACGGGATTTATTCTTCTGAGAGAATGAATGTACGTTCGTTTAAGTTTTATGCAGATGGTGCTCTTGGTTCTCGAGGTGCCTGCTTGTTGCATGGCTATGCTGATGATAAAGGAAATTATGGTTCAATGCTCGGGGCTAAAGACCATTTTAGACAAAGTGCAGAAACTCTTGTGAAAAATGGATTTCAAATGAATACACATGCTATTGGTGATTCAGCAAACAGAGTTTTATTAAATGTCTACAAAGATGTGTTGAAAGGCAAAAATGACAAACGCTGGCGAATTGAGCATGCACAAGTTGTGACTGACGGAGACATGAGCTTGTTTGAGGAATATTCTGTATTGCCGTCTGTGCAACCCACTCACGCAATAAGCGACATGTATTGGGCAGAAGATCGTCTCGGGTACGATCACATTTCAGATGCTTATGCGTATCAAAAATTGTTGGATATGTCAGGAGCGCTTCCCTTGGGAACAGATTTTCCTGTTGAACAAATAGATCCATTGAGAACTTTTTATGCAGCTGTTGTTCGAAAAGATGCTAGTGGATATCCTGAAGAAGGATTTCAAATGGAAAATGCGATATCTAGAACTGATGCACTTAAAGGAATGACTTTATGGGCTGCGTACTCGAATTTCGAAGAAAATGAAAAAGGAAGTATTGAAGTTGGTAAAAAAGCAGATTTCACTGTTCTCGATACGGACTTGTTAACGTGCTCTCCTGAGGAAATACTCACATCAAAAGTACTTTACACTGTGATTAACGGTGAAATTGTTTATGAGAACAAGAATCCTTAATTTTTTTGATTAGAATTCATATTTTGCACATTATCAGTACAAATTTTACAAAGACTTAAAAAAGAATGAAAAAGCCTACAAGACTCTTTGATTTCCCATACTATCAACTCGAAAATTTTGCATTGGATAAAATGATGACTTCTAAAGTTGGAGATGAATGGATTTCATATTCTACTAAGGAATTTGTCACTAAAATGAACCTTGTAAGTAAAGGTTTGGTAGAATTAGGTGTGCAACCAGGAGATAAAGTTGCTTTGATTTCTCATAACAATCGATGCGAATGGAATATAATGGACCATGGTATTCTCCAAATAGGTGCTATCGATGTGCCCATATATCCAACGATGACAGAGTCTGATTATGAATACATTCTCAATCATTCTGAGGCTAAGTATTGCTTTGTTTCAAATGAAGATTTGTTTCAAAAAGTTTCGGCAATTCAGAATAAAGTAAATAATTTAAAGGGTGTTTACACTTTTGAAGATGTTAAAGGTGCACAAAATTGGAATGAAGTTTTAAAGCTTGGCGAAAAAGGAGATGAGGAAAAAGTTGAGGAGTTAAAAGGACAAGTTCGTGAAGAGCATTTAGCGACAATTATTTACACCTCTGGGACAACAGGATTGCCAAAAGGTGTGATGTTATCTCATAAAAATATAGCTACAAACAGTATTTCTTCTACCGATAGATTACCGGATATGAAACCAAAGGAAAGCCGATCATTAAGCTTCTTACCGGTATGCCATGTCTATGAAAGAATGCTCCACTATCTGTACATATACAATGGGGTGACAATTTATTTTGCAGAGTCTTTAGAGACGATTAAGGAAGATTTAAATATGGCTAAGCCTCATATTTTTTCGGCTGTGCCAAGATTGCTCGAGAAATTTTATGATGGAATATCCACGAAAGGAAAACTTGCAGGTGGAATAAAGAAAATGATATTTGAATGGGCAGAAGCTTTGGCCTTCGAGTGGCAACCTGATGGCACAAATGGTGGGTTCTATAGTTTTAAATTGGGTATTGCAGATAAACTTGTTTACTCTAAAGTTAGAGATGCTCTAGGTTTAGAAAGTATCAAAGCTGTTGCTTCTGGATCCGCCGCGTTGCAGCCAAGATTAGCACAGTTTTTCAATGCTATTGGAATTCCAGTGTTAGAAGGTTATGGACTTACTGAAACATCGCCTGTTATTACAGTGAATACAATACGTAAACCTGGAATGATTCGTATTGGCTATGTTGGAAAAGTAATTGAGGATGTTGAAGTGAAAATCGCAAAAGATGGCGAAATCCTGAGTAGAGGACCTAATGTCATGATGGGCTATTACAAAGACAAAGAAAAAACAAATGAAGTCCTCAAGGATGGTTGGTTCCATACTGGAGATATTGGTCAGGTAGACCATGAGTTCTTAAAGATTACTGATCGCAAGAAAGAGATGTTTAAAACTTCGGGTGGAAAATATGTCGCTCCACAGCTATTGGAAAACTCGCTAAAAGCGAGTCACTTGATAGAACAGCTTATGGTTATTGGAGAGGGACGCAAATTTCCTTCAGCTTTAATTGTGCCCAGTGCAGATGGCGTAAAAGAATATTGCAGAAGAAAAGAAATACCCTATGCTAGTCATGCTGAAATGCTTAAGCACGATAAAATTATCGCTAAAATTAACAGAGATGTTGCAAAGGCTAACAGTGAGTATGGCAGTTGGGAACAAATTAAAAAGTACGAACTTTTAGCAGTGCCTTTTACAATTGAGGGAGGAGAGCTTACTCCAACGCTTAAATTGAAAAGAAAGCCGATTAAGGAAAAATATAAAGACTTGATTGAGTCAATTTATGTATAAAAAAAGGGAGGCTTTTAGCCTCCCTTTTTTTAATTGTTTTCTAGTTTATCCATTTCCTTTTCAAATGTTTCTTTAAACTTCTCGTAGTTATAGTCAATTTTTAAAGATTCATTTTTAGTCAAAGAATTATAATAGTCAGAAACAAGCTGATCTCCAGATAACTCTAAAGCGATATAATACTTGTATTTACCGGTTGAAGTTGTCTGCGTCAATCTATCACAAATCGGCTTGAGACCTGTTAGACGTTCGTTTATAACTGTTCTAGCATTTTCTTCAAAACGCTCCAACAACTCTTCTTTGTTATTGTATTCGCTAGACTTTACGTAGTTGTCACCAACAACTTTCATGGTTGTTGAAATTTGACCTGCCAACTCAGCCTTAGCATTACTCAGGGCTTTTTTCTTGGCAACATTCGCGTCAGAACTTTCTCCAAATGAGTATGCTCTAAAAAAATCACCATCTGATTTATGTTCCGAACATGGCAGAACAATTTCAACTTCGCCTTTTGGCGGATTAATTGCTTTTTTCTTACCGCCACATGCAGTTAAGCCTAAAAGCACAATGCTTAATATAGCCGTAGATTGTAGTATTTTACTTATCATAATTGAGGTTGTTTAAAAGACTAATTTAACTTCATAATTTGAAGATGCAAAGTACATGCCATAATTATTCAAATGGATCGGAAAAAGTAGTGTCTGCTAAGAAATCATAGTCGGTAAGCGTCTTCATAAAGTCAATTAATGCAGCCTTTTCATAAGGGCTCCAATTTTTTCCGACACCAACTGCTTTCATGTTTTCATCAATAGTTGGGCTCCAATGTCCTCCCATATTGTAATGCTCTATTACTTCTGGTAAAGATTTAAACCTACCATCGTGCATGTATGGAAATGAAAATTCAATATTTCTAAGTGTAGGGATTTTAAATTTCCCTCTATCGTTTGGATTATTCGTTACGCCTGCACGTCCTGTTCCAGGCGCGATATTCGAATCTAATCCGTTATTACTAAACTGAAGACTGCCAAATGAACCAAATAGGGGTTCTGCATGGCAATGAAAACAATCTCCAACCTCATTGTTGAAAAAAGTATAGCCGTCAAATTCTCGATTTGTGAAATTTGCAAACTGCGGTTGCATTAAAAAACCTTCATCATATTTGCTATTCGCAGAAACCATTGTTCTTTCGAATTGAGCTATTGCTTTGGTAGAATTATCTTGTGTAATCGAACTCCTGCCAAAAGCCTTTGTGAATTGGTATTGGTACATCGGGTCGGCCTTTAGTTTACTCACAACATTTTCCCAGGTGTCATGCATTTCAATGGTATTGATTACTGGCTCTATGGCTTGTTCTTCCATTGTAATAGATCTGCCATCCCAAAAGAAAGTGCTTTGCCATGCGAGGTTAACAATAGCCATAGCGTTTTTATCTCCTTGAATGCCGTCTATCCCTGTGCTAAATTGATTAAAATCTGAAAAGTTAAAATCTTGAAGGTGGCAATCCGCACAAGCTTGGGTACTATCAGCCGAAAGGCGTGGGTCATAAAACAGACGCCTGCCTAATTCTATACCAGATGTTGTCAAAGGGTTGTCAGAAAAGTCAATAGGAGGAGGGAAGTGTGGAGGAATTTCAAGATCAACACCATCATCTTGAGTTATCGGAACCGAAATGACCTGATCTTTATTACATGCTTGAAATGCAATCAAAGAACCAATAAAAAATACTATGAATGCCTTTTTCATGAGTTTCAAAGATAATTCTGAAAACGGGAATCAAACAATGTTAAATTACCAATGAAGTAACGCTATCTGTTATGAGTATAAGTTCGAAATTTCTCAATTATCGCACTCATATCTTCTGGTATTTCAGAGTCAAACTCCATAAATTCTTTAGAAGACGGATGTGTAAACCCTAAAGTTTTCGCGTGAAGCGCATGTCTTGGACATGTTTCGAAACAGTTAGAAATAAACTGCTTGTATTTCGTGAAACTTGTTCCCTTTAAAATTCTGTCTCCTCCGTATTCAGCGTCGTTAAACAATGGGTGCCCTATATATTTCATATGGACACGTATTTGATGCGTTCTTCCAGTTTCTAATTTACAAGCAACAACGGTTACATAACCAAAACGTTCTAAAACCTTGTAATGCGTCACAGCATGTTTTCCAAATTCCCCATCCGGGAAAACAGACATCACTTTTCGGTTTTTTAGGCTGCGGCCCACGTGCCCTGTAATTGTACCTTCATCTTCCTTAACATCGCCCCAAACAATGGCGACGTATTGTCGTTGTGTTGTTCTGTCAAAAAACTGCTGTGCCAAATTAGCCATCGCCAATTCAGTGCCGGCTGCGACCATTATTCCACTTGTATTTTTATCTAAACGATGCACCAGTCCCGGCCTTTCATTTGCACTTCCCATAGGTAGATTTTGCATTACATACAGTAAAGCGTTTACTAGGGTACCACGGTAATTTCCGTATCCGGGATGAACAACTAGGCCTGCCGGTTTGTTGACTACAATAACATCTTCATCTCTATAGACAATCGGCACGGGAATGTCTTCTGGAATAAGTTCAATTTCTCGAGGAGCGTGTGGAAATACAACTTGAACAATATCTCCGCCTTTAACTTTATAATTAACCTTTACGGGTTTCTCATTGACATGAATCGATCCGGCTTTAGCCGCAATTTGAATTCTGTTTCTCGAGGTACTTTCTAAAAAATTACTAAGGAATTTATCTACGCGTAATGGATTTTGGCCTTTGTCGGCTTCAAAGCGATAGTGCTCAAAAAGTTCCTCAGGCTGATCCTTATCTCCAACGGTTGCTTCAGAATTCATTATTGTACAATGATTTTTTCTAAAAACGTTTGGCCTTTGTCTTCAAAAGTTATGATGTATAATCCAGCGTTTAAATCAGCTAGGTTAATCGAGCCATCTGTTTTTCCATGTTGTACGGCTCTTCCAGAGATGTCAGAAATCCAATATTCTAATGCACTTTCAGATTCAACATAGAGAATGTCATCAACAGGGTTTGGATATATTTTTATCGAAGCACCTTCATTTTCTGCAAACCCTAAATCGAAAGGTTGATATTTGAAATAAGGGCGCAGCATTACTGTTCCTTGCGCTTGAGATTCATACCAAAAGAAAAGATCACCATAAAATACGGGTGTTGCTTTTGGTGTGTTTATGTCCAATCCAACATGTATAATGTCTGTTTCGTCATTCGTGTTTTGACGATACCCAATGTAAACAGGACCGTTCAAGTAAATGGCAGATGTATCTAGTTGATATGGAATAAATGAATTGTGGTAATAGCCATAGTCTGGGGTGTAGTTAGAATCAGACTGATAAATTAAGTTTCCAGGTTCTCCATTGTTACTTTCCCAAATACAAATTTTAAATGTGTATTGCGAAGCATCTATACCGCCATGCACAAATCTGAAGTAGACACCTTTTAAGGAATCTGGTTGTTCTGCTTGCAATCGGATTGCCATTCTTGGCCCAAAAGTGTTGCTTTTTACGCCATAGGCTCTTTCGGCAGTGCCATCATCAAAAGCATAATAATTTTTAAATTCTTGACGACCAATTAATGTGTCGTTGGCGGTAAATGGTTCTACTTTTGTTCCGGGTAACACGCACGCCATTCCTAAACTAAATGCCTCAGTGGCGGGAGGAGGGTTAAATGTGTTGATAAACATCGGATTGTCTAAATCTACATTGTGTGGATCATTTGAGTTTACAAACCCTGCACTAGTTTCCTCAACAATTCCATTCCTTACTAATGTGAATTTGTCTTTTGTTAACGACCACGGTGGAGAAGGGGTTGGTCCATTTCTCCGGTATTTTGTTACAACAGTATCTTTTAAAAGGTTGTTATTAAAATGAAACCACGGCACGCTTGAATACGTTTTTGTTATGCTCGGCAATTGCTCGATAAAAGCAGGGTCTTTTGCAATGCTATCGCCTGGATTTCTGTTGTCAGAAAAGTAGAAATAATCAATATTCCAAACATCGAAAGCGCCATTTCTTGCTCCGTAAGCACCAAACCTAAATCTAAACCCATTTTGAAGCCACTTTGATGAATCTACAGCAATAATTGCTGGTTTGAATATTGACATTTTAGAGCCTTTCTTGGTCCAAACTTGCTCCCATGTCGAGTCTGCGGGTGTCCAAAATTCAACAACCAAAGAATCATCCGGCCCTGGTGCTTCTCCCAGGCCGCCTCCTTGATAGTGGAATGAAAGAAATACATTGTTTTCGCCTCTTAAGTCGAAGTACTTGGAGGTTAAAACATCGGCAAGAGTATCAGATGAATTGTTTGTAGGATGGTACGGAAACCCGTTTTCATTCAATCCGTCAAAAGTGGCAACACCAATACTTAGAGGGTTCTCGGAATGTGTTGAATTAATTAGCACAAAATTATCGACCCATATTTCAGGGTTTGGATAAGTGCTTTGAGAAGTAAATTCATCAATGACAGGGAGTGAAATTGTGTCATCAATTGCTGTGGTCTTAAACGAAAGTGAAGCTGCGTGACGTTGTGTAATAACATCAACCGATTCTTCAACTTGACCAATAGAAGCAAAGGAAATGATAAAAGAGAAAAAGAAAATAACCTGCTTCATTATTGTATATCTACCAGATTTAATGTTGAATCCATTCCTAAAGTGTCTTTAGGAATTACAAACAGTAACGAATCATTATCGATTTTGGTGTAATCGTTGGTTAACCATAAGTCAACATCAGACCCTAACTTAAGTTTAGGAGCCTTTGTAGCTCGAGGAGCTTGTTTATAAATTACCGCAGTGGTGCTGTCTTCAACCTCTTCATCAAAAAATACAACACCCATGTTTAACGAGGCTAGAGAGAGTTTTGTTTGCGCTTCTTCCAGGGTCAAGAATTTTAAATAGGGTACTTTTATGCGCTCGTCACTCAAGCCTTTACCTACAATTAAATCAACAACAGTTCCAGGTTCCAACAGTGTTCCAGGCTCTACTTCTTCGTTGCCAACACGTAAGCCTAATACTCTGTCTCGTGCAATATCTGGAACGTAAATCAGTTCTCCGCTCTTCAATCCTTTTGACTCTAAATAATGTATAGCTCTTCGCGTAGTTTTTTCTACCACGTTTGGAAGTTCTATTTTTCTCGGTTTACCCGGATTAATAGTGAGCTTTATAACTCTACCCGATTTTACTTCGGCATTAGCTCTTGGAAATTGATCTATGACAGCATAGGGCGGATACAGCACGTTAAAAACAGCGGAGTCAATAACCTCAAAAGATAGATCTGACTCTTCTAACATGGCCTGAGCATTTTCAATAGTCACTGAAGTCAAATCAGGGACATGAATATATTTTCCATGTTTTGTGAATTGATTCAAGCCAAAAATAATCAGCCACAAAAAGACAAAAAACGCAATTATCGCAATGATTACGTTTATCAAAAAAGTCTTACTTGTTAAAAATTTAAATAGTTTGCTCATGTTGTTTTCGAGTGCGGCAAATATAAAAAATGATGGGTGTGAAAGACCTTTAGTTTTAACTGTTGATAGCGGAAATAATTGTATTCATTTATACGTTTGTTTTCGAGAAAACACCGTTAATAACCCCTACTTGAAATTCAAATTAATTTGAGTTTTTACAATACATTGCTTTCGAAATTAGACCTTGATAAATGAAAAATAAAATCGCTGTAATTATGGGTGGGTACTCATCAGAGTACGAAATCTCAATTGGGAGCGGAGAGGCTGTAATGTCCGCGTTGGTTGATTCTGACTACGCTGCTACAAAAGTTCTGATATTAAAAGACCGGTGGGTTGCTGTTGAAGAAGGTGTAGAAATGACGATAGATAAAAACGATTTTTCATTTCAACGCAATGGCGAAAATGTAACTTTCGATGCTGTTTTTAATGCTATTCATGGCACACCTGGCGAAGATGGGCTAATGCAAGCTTATTTCGATATGCTAGAAATTAAACATACATCATGTGATTTTTTTGAAAGTGCATTGACATTCAATAAATCAAAAACGAATACGATCGTAAGTAGCTTTGGTGTGAATTGTGCCAAGGGTATATACTTTACTAAGAGCGATAAAATTGACGCAGATGTGTTGGCTGAAAATTTAGGTTTCCCGATGTTTATAAAGCCAAGTAGGTCTGGAAGTAGTTATGGAATAACACGTGTTACAGAACTTGCGGAAATTCAATCTGCTATTGCTGAGGCTAAAAAAGAGGACTCGGATATTGTTGTTGAAGCCGAAGTTGTTGGAATAGAAGTAGGATGCGGAGTAGCAAGACTGAATGGAAAAGTTGAGGTTTTGGGCATTACGGAAATCGTGAGTAAAAATGCGTTTTTCGATTTTCAGGCAAAGTACGAAGGCGCTTCCGAGGAGATTACACCCGCTCGAATCGCTTCAGAAATTCAAAAAGAAATTGAAGAGAATTCTGTCTTGCTTTACGAGAAACTGGAGCTGAAAGGCGTGATTCGTGTGGATTATATCATTGAAGAATCGACCAATAAGCCTGTCTTTATTGAAGTAAATACTGTTCCGGGTTTGTCGCCAGCGAGTATTGTACCGAAGCAACTCGAGTATAAAGGAATTAGTCAGAAAGATTTTTTTACTCTTGTATTAGAAGAAACCTTAAAATCTTAGTTATGAAGGTAGCGCTGTTTCCAGGAAGTTTTGATCCGATTACAATAGGGCACATTGACGTTATAAAACGTGCGTTGCCACTCTTCGATAAAATTGTTGTTGCTATAGGAATAAATGCGAATAAAAAACACATGTTCAACCTTGAGCAAAGAAAGAGTTGGATCAAAGAAGCGTTCGTTGAAGAAAGTAAAATTGAAGTGGTGACTTACGAGGGTCTTACGATTAATTTTGCAAGAACTATAGGTGCCAAATTCTTGTTACGTGGGTTGAGAAACCCTACAGATTTTGAATTTGAAAAAGCAATTTCTCGAGCGAATCAAAAAATGGCACCCGATGTAGAAACAGTGTTTTTATTAACCAGTCCTGAAACGTCTTTTATTAGCAGTTCTATTGTTAGAGATGTGATGCGAAATGGTGGAGATTATAAAAAGTTTGTGCCTGAGGGAGTTGAGGTTTAGTTCACAATTTGATTTATTTCTGATTCCATTGAGGATTTTTGAAACCTATTTTGGATCCACTTAAACGGGATGAAGAATAGAGTGCTGACTCCTAAAAAAATAAATCCGACTATCAGTGACTGAGAAATAGCCCCAAAGAACAGTGCTGAGAGAATAGGTAGGATATACATAGTCAAAAACCTAAACTTAAAAACCAGGTTCATATTTTCTTTAGAAATAATCAAATCATACAATGCCATTCTAAAAGCTTGAAAATAAAATAGTCGCCTTCCAAATTCTGGCGCGATTATTATTTTGTTTTCTTGGATTTTCACTTCCTCATTGTCAAAGCCAATACCTTTTTTAACAATCGAAGCAATCTGAACCAATTGTTCTTGTGATATCTCATTCTTTCGAAGTGGAATTTTCCAGCTGATTATCATTATTGTTTATTGAAACTTTTCTAAAACCAGTTTTATATTCGGATAGGTATTATCAAGAACATCCATCAATTGTTTTTCATCAGCCCAAATTACCTCTGTAATGTCTTCTTCTGTTTGAGGTGTGAGTTCTTGAGTTTTCGTGGTCATTTTAAACCAATGCGTTCGTTTTAAAATAGACTTTCCTCTCAAAACATAGGTGTGATAAGTATGAAATACAGGACTTGTGATTTTTAAGTTTTGAATGCCACATTCCTCTTCCACTTCACGAATCGCGCATTCGTCAATTTGCTCGTTTTCTTCCAGCTTACCTTTTGGTAAATCCCATTTTCCTAAACGGTGAATACAGAGCAGTTCTTTATTTTCATTTAATACAAAACCGCCCGCTGCTTCAATCAGTATAAAGAGGCGTTTAAAATCTTCCCAGTCTTTTGCTAACTTATCTGAAACAACGAGTATTTGCAGCTTTCGCTTTTCTAAAACTCTGTCAATTAATAGCTTGTAATTTCCGCTTAAAACAGTGGAGGGAATGTTCTCAACACCTTTCTCAAAAGTGGCTTGAGAACTAAAGGTTATTGAGTTTGTGTTGAAAAATACTTTATACATTTGGCGCCATGATTTGGAATACTGAGAATGCTAAAATCGTTGCTGAAAAACTCTTGCAAATTAATGCAATAAAGTTGCAACCAAACAACCCTTTTACTTGGGCTTCAGGGTGGAAATCTCCTATTTATTGCGATAATCGATTGAGTCTTTCGTATCCAGAAATTAGAACTTTGGTAGTAGAATCTATCTGCAGCGGTATTGAGGAGACCTATGGTGACGTTGACGTGATTGCAGGTGTTGCAACAGGAGCAATTGCTGTTGGTGCGCTTGTGGCGGATAAGATGAATAAGCCTTTTGTTTATGTGCGTTCGTCAGCTAAAGCGCATGGTCGTCAAAACAAAGTAGAAGGCGCTTTAAGCGAAGGCCAAACTGTTGTGGTTGTTGAAGATTTAATCAGCACAGGAATGAGTAGCTTGGATGCCGTTGCCGCATTGCGCGAAATGAATGCGAATATTGTGGGTATGGCAGCAATATTCTCCTACGGTTTCGAGGTGGCGAAAAACAACTTTACAGAAGCCAATTGTAAACTATTCACGCTAAGTGATTACGATGCTTTAGTCGAAAATGCTGCTGCGACAGGATATATTAATCAGGATAGTTCTAATCTCTTAAAGGACTGGAGAACGAATCCATCAGAATGGGGAAAATAAAATGAATTTACAGATCAAAGAACGAGAAATCGTTATTCAAGAACCGATAGATAAACTGTTTACTTTTTTATCTCATCCGTATAATTTTAATTCGCTAATGCCGCCAGAGGTAAAGAAATTTGAAGCTGGTGAAGATTGGTTTTTATTTGCTTTAGGCGCAATGCCAGAAGTGAAAATGAAGGTTGCGGAAGTGAAAGAAAACGAGTTGATCCGTTTGAGAAGCGCTAGCGACAAATTGGATTTTGAATTGTTATGTCATTTCGAACAGCACGAAAATCACGCGCATGCATGGTTAGAGTTTCAAGGTCAATTTAACATGATGATGAAAATGATGGTAGAAAAACCTCTAAAAGCATTTTTAAAGACGTTGACTGACAACATGGAAAAACTTTAAGAGATAAATCTTATCGATTTCAAGGGATAGTGTTTCACTGTCCCTTTTTTATTTTCAATACTTAGGTTCCCTAATGCATTGGTACCAATAATCCGTCCTTCAAACTCACTTTCCTCATCTTTAAAAGTCCTCCATTGGTTCATGCCAAAAAGCAGGCTGTGGTACAATTCGTCAATATTGTTGCTTGATAGATTAAAGAATGCTGTAAAACGGGTATAGATTTCTGCCGGGAGCTCGTTTTGCAATTTTTGAATGTCAAAACTAGAATTGGTTATTTCCTTGAGCGAGATTGGGTTGAGTAAATCGTCTGGCCATTGGTCTTCATTAATATTAAGACCTAACCCTATGACACAGCTTTTAATAGAATTGCCTTGAATTTGGTTTTCTATTAAAACTCCACCGAGCTTTTTATCTTTGTAATACATGTCATTGGGCCATTTAATGGTTAGGTCATCGCAGTAGTTTGACAAAGCGTGGTGTACTGCTAAGCAAAAAGCCTTATTTAATTTGAATTGATTGAAAACATTCAGCTTTAGCTTTGGGACAACAATCGAAAATGTCAGGTTCTTTTTTGGGCTTGCGTGCCATATTGTCTGTAATTGCCCGCGCCCATTGACTTGACTATCCGATATAATGGCAGTCGCCCCAGCTATTTTAGAAGCGTTCATGAGTGCTATTCCCGTAAGGTTAGTGGAGCTCAACTCCTTGTAAAGTAGGCAGTACAGGCCTTTATTTAGCCAAGATTTGTAAGGGTCGCTGTCTTTTTTATTCATATTCTTGGCACTTGCTTTGCTCGCTAAGATCTAGTTTTGAAAAGTATAATCTAATTTGATTTCATGAGTAAATCTCAAGTAGAAAAATTTAATCCACTCGTAACGAACATTATAGAGGGAATTTTGGATGTAAAAGGTGAGAACATTAGGGTTCTTGACTTAACTACATTAGAAAATGCGGTTTGCGATTATTTTGTGATTTGTGAAGGGAATTCAAATACTCAAGTTTCTGCCATCTACAATACTGTTGAAAAGGTGGTTAGAGAAAAAATAAAAGATAAGCCATGGCATGTAGAAGGTGCTGACCAAGCCTATTGGATTTTAATGGACTACGTGAACACGGTGGTTCATGTTTTTCAAAAAGAAGCAAGAGAGTTTTACGACATGGAAGGAATGTGGGGAGACGCTAATATTACAGACATAGAAAGTTAAGACATTGTAATGGGAAACTATAAAAAAGATAAAAGTCAGATTGACAAGCTTAAAGAGCAGTTTACTGGCGGCAATAAGAAAAATTCGCCAAAAGGCGCAAAGCCTAAATTCAATTTTTATTGGATATATGCTCTGATATTTGTGGCGTTTATTGTATTAAACTGGGTTGGCAGTGAGCCGGTAGCCTCTGATAAAAAAGGGTTTACTGATCTAAAAGAAATGCTACATCAAAATGATTTAGATCATCTTGAAATCGTTAATGATAAGATGGTACGCATTTATTTAAATGAAGAAGCACTTGAAAAAGATGAGTATGAAGATGTTTCAAAATCTCGCTTTAGCGAACAAACCAACAAAGGACCACATTATCAATTCGAGATGCCAAGGGAAACTTTGGAGAAAAACTTAAGTAGATTTTATGAGGATAATCCAGAGCTGGCTTCAAATTATGGTCGCATGGATGAATCTATAGAGTATACCGAGCAACACAATTATTTAGGGGAAATTCTGGCATGGATACTTCCTGTGTTTTTGTTTATTGCACTTTGGTTGTTTATCATGAGGAGAATGAGCGGTGGTGCTGGAGGTGCTGGTGGACAGATCTTTAACATCGGAAAATCAAAAGCGCAGGTTTACGATAAAGAGAGTAAGGTCAAAGTGACATTTAAAGATGTTGCTGGATTAGAAGAGGCAAAAGAAGAAATCAACGAGATTGTTGATTTCTTAAAAAATCCTGAAAAGTATACGAAATTGGGCGGTAAAATTCCTCGCGGAGTGCTATTGTCTGGTTCTCCAGGTACTGGCAAAACACTCTTAGCAAAAGCCGTTGCCGGTGAAGCTAAAGTTCCATTTTTCTCATTGTCTGGTTCTGACTTTGTAGAAATGTTTGTTGGTGTTGGAGCGAGCCGTGTAAGAGATTTATTTAAAAATGCAAAAGAAAAGTCGCCATGTATCATTTTCATAGATGAGATCGATGCCATTGGACGCGCCAGAGGTAAGAGTAATTTATCTGGAGGAAATGATGAAAGAGAAAATACACTAAACGCTTTGTTAACCGAAATGGATGGTTTTGGTACAAATCAGCATGTTATTTTAATGGCGGCTACAAACCGTGCAGATGTTCTAGACAGCGCACTCATGCGTCCGGGAAGGTTCGACAGAACAATCTATGTAGACTTGCCAGAGGTGAAGGAACGAAAAGCGATTTTTAAAGTTCACGCAAAACCACTTAAAACCGAAGGTGACTTGGACTTTGATTTCTTAGCAAGACAAACGCCCGGATTTAGTGGAGCAGATATAGCAAACGTGTGTAACGAGGCAGCGCTTATAGCCGCTCGTAAAAACCATACTTCTGTAAACAAAGAGAATTTCTTAGCGGCTATAGATAGAATTATTGGAGGGCTAGAAAAGAAAAGTAAAATAATTTCTCCTCGTGAGAAGAAGACTATTGCATACCATGAAGCAGGTCATGCAACGGCAAGTTGGTTGTTAGAACATGCGTCACCTCTAGTAAAGGTTACAATAGTGCCTAGGGGGAGATCGTTGGGTGCCGCTTGGTATTTGCCAGAAGAGAGACAAATAACAACCGCAGATCAGATTTTGGATGAGATGTGTGCGGCTCTTGGTGGACGTGCAGCAGAAGAAATTGTTTTTGGTAAAATTAGCACCGGTGCGTTGAGTGATCTTGAAAAAGTTACGAAACAGGCCAGAGCGATGGTGACTATTTACGGTTTAAACAAAAAAATTGGTAACATTACTTATTACGATTCTTCAGGTCAGAATGAGTATAATTTTGATAAGCCATACAGTGAGAAGACTGCCGTAACAATCGATGAAGAAATTCATGAAATAGTTGAAGAGCAGTACCAACGCGCACTTAAAATTTTAGGTGAGAATAAAGATAAATTGACTGAGTTGGCTGAATACCTTTTAGATAAAGAAGTGATTTTCAAAGAAAACTTAGAAAAGATATTTGGAAAACGCGAATGGGAAGATACACACATTCTTGAAGATTTAGCGGATGAAGAAGAGGTTGAAGATCCTACTTCCGAAAGTAAAAATGAGGCTGAAGAATCTAAAAAGAAGGATGTTGAAATCTCACTCAAATCTGAGATTTCAGATGAAATTTCAGATGATGAAAAAGAATCTGTAGAAGCCTCGAAAGAAGACTAGGCCGTGTTGTAAATTTTATATTTTTGGAACTCATCCGAAATAAAAAATTTCATCCCGATAAATGGGGCAAAGTCAGGAAAAAGGAGGCTTTTTTAAAAAAGTCATAAATATAATAGCAGGGAATCCAACTCCTGCACCGAAAGGGTCAACTGATGCTCCAGGAATATACGAGCCTCAGGAGGCAGAATCTTTGGACCTTCGCTTCGTGAAAAACTTCACTAAAAGCGGAGGACATTTTTTATACTGCAAGGACTTAGCAGAGTTAAAAAGCAATATTGCAAATGTTTGCCAAGAACAAAATGCCAAGTTTATTTACACCTGTGAGGATGATATCAAAGAAATTTTAAAGGACGTTCCTTTAGAATTACAGACGAAGGCAAATCAAAGTAATGCCATCTGCTCTAATTGTGAAGCACTAATAGCACAGATAGGTGGTATTATGATTGACGATATTCAAACAGGAGGAATTCGCTTGAAAGAACTCCCTGAGGTACATATCATTGTTGCTAAAACAAGTCAGATTGTTGAGAATTTACATGCGGGAATGGCAAAAATCAACAATAAGTACAAAAGCAACAGACCGGGACAGCTGACAACATTAAAAGGTTCGCAAGATGAATCTGTGCGTCAGGCGTCAAATGACCAAAATGCGAAACGAGTGCTTTATCTCTTGCTCGTTGAAGATCAAGTAAAATGAACAATACAGTCTTAAGAACATTAACAGGAAGCATTTTCGTGGCTCTTGTCGTTTTTAGTGCGCTTTATGGCGCACCCTATTTAATTGCATTTTTTGCATTGGTTTTAATTCTTGGAACACGAGAGGTTATTCGCTTATTAATAAATAAAGGAGGTATTTACTCCATTTGGGTTTGGGTTTCAAATATTACCATTTTCACTTTGATGGTTTTTAATGTTCTATACGGAATGGAATCGGAATTGGTGTGGCTTGGCTTGTTGCCGATTATATTAATGTCTTGTTATCAGTTGTATGTCGTCCCTTCCGATGACAATACATTTGCTCTACAAAACACTCTGTTGGCCATTGCATACATAACCATTCCTTTAGTTCTGTCAATAATTTTATCACACCAAAATCCCTCATTGATACTTGCAGTTTTTATTATGCTTTGGGCGAACGACACTATGGCTTTTATTGTTGGCAAATGGCTAGGAAAGAAAAAGTTGTTTGAAAGACTGTCGCCAAAGAAAACCATTGAAGGGTTTGTGGGCGGTTTGAATGGGGCTCTAGTAGCTGCCGTAATTCTATCTATGTACCATCATGAAATAAGCATTGTGTATTGGATCGTATTAGGCTTAGTCGTTGGTGTTGCCGGGACTTTCGGTGATTTGTTTGAGTCGATGTTAAAAAGGAATGCTGGTGTTAAAGATAGTGGAAACGTTATTCCCGGACATGGAGGAATATTAGATAGACTGGATAGTTATTTGCTCGCGGTGCCATTTGTGTTTTTTATTACAATTATTTTTAAGGCATTGGGCATTCTGTACTAATCTATTCGAGTTAGGTTTTTTGGAAAGAATTAGGTCTGAGATAATTGTGACTAGTTATGTTTATCAAATGTTGATTTAATTGATATTTCAATTGCTTAGTTTTTATTTTTGTTTTATTAATTAGCAGTCAATGGCCAACACAGATTTGGAAAACAGTTTTTGGGATCACGTTAAATGTGGTGCTGATATGCCTAAGCAAGCACCCGACACGATGTTGTATGCTTACGGCTTTTACAAGCAAGCTACGGTTGGCGATGTAGATACTGTTAGGCCAGATTCAACATCTGATGTTGTAAGTACTTTTAAACACGATCAATGGGAGCGTATGAAAGGTATGAGCAAGGAAGATGCAATGAAAAAGTACATTGAATTCATTAGAAACTTGTTTGAAGAACAAGGTTTAAGGATAGAAACTTATCTGAAAGCAATAAAAGAGAAATAAAAAAAAACCGCAGTGAGAGTTGCGGTTTTTTTATTGAATCAACTTTGTTTTATTGTATTCTCTCTTTTGCCCAACTTAAGGCCAAGTCAAATTGTTCTCTTCTAGAAATAGCTGTATTGTCAAGTGTTAAAGCATCTTCGGCCTCAAGTAAAGGACTGTCTAATCTATTTCTGTCTTCAGTATCTCTTTTATTGAGATTTTCAAATACAGCTTCAAAACTTGTGGAGTCTCCTTTCGCAACCAGTTCGTCATGTCTGCGCTTTGCGCGGATTTCAGGATCGGCAGTCATAAATATTTTTAACTCTGCATTTGGAAAAACTACGGTGCCAATATCCCTGCCGTCCATCACTACTCCTTTGTTCTTGCCCATTTCTTTTTGCTGACGGACCAGTTCCTTTCTTATCTCTGAAATGGTGGCCACCTCGCTAACCTTGTTGGAAACTTCTAGGCCTCTGATTTCTGTTTCAATGTTTTTACCATTTAAAAAAGTGGTGTTTGCTTGCGTTGATTCTAAAAACTCAAAATGAATGTTGATATCGTCAAGATGGGCAATCAATTCATCCTTAGAATAATTGTTTTGCATTGCGTATAAAGCGACAGCTCTGTACATAGCGCCTGTATCAACGTAAGAGTAATTTAATGCCTTAGCGAGCTCTTTAGCCATTGTGCTTTTACCTGTCGAAGAAAAGCCATCTATGGCAATCGTAATTTTTTTCAAAACTTAAATATCGTTTGGAGGAGTTGATTTTTTTTTCCACCGGTCTAGTGAAGTGGTTAAGCCGATGTGATGAATGCGATTAGAAAGGTGCAAGTAAGTATTTGCATAGTTTAACCTGAACTTGGCAATTTTTAAGCCGATGCCAAATGTGAAACCAGCAGTAGACTGTCGCGTTGATGGCCTCATTTCCATACTTCGCCTAAAGTTGTATCCTAACTGAATATTAAAGTTGTCTGAAGGAGATAATTCACCGCCAATAACAACGTGTCTTAAAAACATATTCCCAAAGCCTGGCTCTGTTGTAACAGTTTCGCCTGTTATAGGGTCTGTGTTCTGCGCGTTAGGGTCATTGTATGTTAAATCCCATTTCTGCAGATTTTCTAAAGAAACCATCCAGCGGAATGGGAGGTGCTCAAATTTATTGCTGATAGAATATTGAATTTCGAAGGGCATAGGGTCTCTAACATCTGCGAATGGGTTGAATTGATAACCAATGTTTTTGAAAAGCATGGACATTACAAACCGTCTTTCTGGAATTTGATATGTGGCGCCTAAATCAGCGGCCATTCCCCAAGATGAATAGGTTTCATATGCCGAGTTAATAAATTTCATTGAAGCGCCAAAAGAGATTTTTTTATTAAAGGTATAACCATAACCCAATTGCGCCATGTAATCTGAGGCCGTGAAACTTCCTAAAACTTGAGCTTGGGAATTAGTGAGTTTGAAATCTCCATAGTTGAAGTATTTCATACCCAATAAAAATGTACCGACACCTTCAACATGATGCGTGTACATCGTTTCTCCCATGTTAATGTCTTGAGCCATGTTTGCAAAACTGAATGACATGCGGCCATGCATTTGTTCTGTGAGTAAAGCTGGATTGTAAAAACCAAACACCGCATCGGGTTCTACATTTGCAATGATTCCGCCTGCTGCGCCTGCAATACGAGGTGAAATAGCAAGATTAAGAAATGGAAATGCGCTTTTTCCACCAATCTGTGCTTGAGCCAAAAAGCCAGTAAAAAATAAAAGTGAAAAGAGGGTTTTGCGCATGTTGCCAAATTAAAGAATTCGAGTTATTAACGAACGTCCTTAAGATTTATTTAAAAAAGAAACGGGGCGTTATTTAACGCCCCGTTTTATGATTAATCCAACTTTTTAGGATTCGCTACTTTTTGATTGAGCAGCGCATGCTCAAGTACCTCTTCCATTTTTGTTACATAATGGAAAGTCAAACCTTTTAAGTACTTCTCGTTGATTTCATCTATATCTCTTCTATTATCTTCACAAAGAATGAGCTCTTTAATGTTTGCACGTTTCGCAGCAAGAATCTTTTCTTTGATTCCACCGACAGGTAATACTTTACCACGAAGGGTGATTTCGCCAGTCATAGCCAACTTATTTTTAACCTTGCGTTGCGTGAACAAGCTTGTTAATGCAGTTAACATTGTAACACCTGCAGAAGGGCCGTCTTTTGGCGTAGCACCTTGTGGCACATGAATGTTCACATCCCAAGCTTTAAACGCTTCTTGCTTAATACCGAATTTCTCTGCATAAGACTTTAAATATGCCATAGCAATGGTTGCAGATTCTTTCATTACATCACCCAAGTTTCCAGTCAAGGCTACATTGCCTTTACCAGGGCTTAGACTTGATTCAATGAACAAGATGTCTCCTCCAACAGGTGTCCAAGCTAGACCAGTAACTACACCTGCAACATCGTTGCCTTGGTGTTTGTCTCTTTCCATGTGCGATGGGCCTAAAATGGTTTGAAGAATTTCAGGTGTTAAGGTCACATCGTACTCTTCTTCCATGGCAATGTTTTTGGCTGCATAGCGCGCTAATTTTGCCATGATTTTATCCATGCCTCTCACACCCGATTCTCTCGTGTAGCCTTCAATTGCTTTTTCTAAAACTTTATTCGGAACCTTCAATTGGTCTTTTTTTAGACCGTGCTCTTTAATCTGTTTAGGTAACAAATGCTTCTTCGCGATTTGAACTTTTTCTTCAATCGTATAACCGTTAATCTCAATGATTTCCATACGGTCTAACAAAGCAGGCTGGATAGTTTGAAGATTATTTGCAGTTGCGATAAACATCACTTTGCTGAGGTCATAGCCTTGCTCTAAATAATTGTCATAGAAAGAACTGTTTTGCTCAGGGTCTAAAACTTCAAGCATAGCTGATGATGGATCGCCATGACCACCATAAGACAACTTATCAATCTCATCTAGAACGAAAACTGGATTTGAATTCCCAGCTTTTTTTAGCGATTGAATAATTCTACCCGGCATTGCGCCAATGTAAGTTTTACGGTGTCCTCTTATTTCTGCTTCATCACGCAAGCCGCCTAAAGAAATACGTTGGTATTCCCGGCCTAAACTTTCTGCAACAGATTTACCCAAAGATGTTTTTCCGACACCTGGAGGGCCATATAAACAGATGATTGGAGACTTCATGTCGCCTTTCAATTTTAAAACAGCCAAATGTTCTAAGATGCGCTCTTTTACTTTTTCTAATCCGAAATGGTCGCGGTCTAATATTTTAGAAGCACGCTTTAGGTCGAATTTATCTTTTGAAAATTCATTCCAAGGCAAGTCGAGCATGAGTTCTAAATAGTTGCGCTGCACAGAAGCATCTGGCATTTGTGGATTAAGGCGCTGCAACTTTGAAAGTTCTTTTTCAAAATGCTCGGCAGTTTCTTCATTCCAATGCTTTGCTTTTCCGCGGGCACGCATTTCTTCAACTTCACCTTCGTGGGAGTTTCCACCTAATTCCTCTTGAATGGTCTTCATCTGCTGATTCAAGAAGTACTCACGTTGTTGGTTGTCGAATTCAGATTTTACTTTGTCTTGAATTTCATTTTTAACTTCGAGCATTTGAAGCTCTTTTGTTAAATGTTTTAAAACCGCATTGGTGCGCTTCATTAAATCATCTTCCTCCAACAACTCTTGTTTTCCATTTACGTCAACATTCATGTTGCTAGAAATGAAATTTACCATGAAGGTGTTGCTCTTAATATTATTTAAGGCAAACTGCGCTTCACTTGGAATGGTAGGCGAATCTTGAATGATTTGGCTCGCTAAATCCTTTACTGAACCTATAAGGATCTCAAAATCTTTTGTTTTTTCTGCATCACTTTGCTCCTTAATCACTTCGATTTTTGCACGTAAATACGGATCAGATTGAATAGGCTCTTTGATTGTAAAGCGGTTCAATCCCTGAATGATAACAGTTGTGTTGCCATCAGGCATTTTAAACATGCGAATAATCTTGGCAAGTGTACCTACCGTATGTAAATCTTCAAATCCTGGAGCTTCTGTTTTGCCGTCTTTTTGAGCAATTACGCCAATGAGTTTTGTGCCGTTTTGCGCATCATTAATAAGCTTGATGCTTTTATCGCGCCCTGCGGTAATTGGAGCTACAACGCCAGGGAAAATAACGGTGTTTCTTAAAGGAAGCAATGCAATTTCTTCTGGGTGTTCGCCCTCTTCTAATTGGTAATCTGATTCTGAAGAAACTAGAGGAATAAAATCTGTTTCTTCATTTATATTGGCAAGTGACAGTCTGTCAAACTTAAATGTGTCATCTATCTTCATATTGTCTCTTTTCTAGTCAACATGGCAGAATATTCTACCTGCGACCGCTTGTTTTGAAAGATGTCTCTATAGGGTCAAGTCTTATGCCAATTTTAGGAGGGTTAAGGATTAAGGATAAAGATTGAGTGGTTTGAACTTTGACCTTCATCCTTAATACGCGCCTTTGGTGCTAAAAATTCCGAAACGATTCCGTGCGTTTAAAGACTTCCTCTAAAATATCTTGTTCAATCTCATTGAAGTCAAGGCCTCTTCTGCCGTAAACCATTTCGGCCGTTTTAAAAGCTTTGTTGAGTTGATAAACAGAGTAGCCCTGTGCACCGCCCCAACTAAATGAAGGGATGAAGTTTCTTGGGAAACCTGCGCCAAATATGTTCGCGCTAACGCCAACCACAGTTCCTGTATTAAACATTGTGTTGATCCCACATTTGCTGTGATCGCCCATAATGAGTCCACAGAATGTTTCGCCTGTGCGTTCAAAACCTCCGCGTGTGTAGCTCCAAAGTTTAACCTGATCGTAGTTGTTTTTAAGATTTGAGTTGTTGGTGTCAGCTCCGAGGTTACACCATTCTCCAAGAACAGCATTACCGAGATAGCCATCATGTCCTTTGTTAGAATAACCGAACAGAACAGAATTGCTTACTTCGCCACCCACTTTAGAATGCGGGCCAATCGTAGTGGCGCCATAAATTTTAGCGCCCATTTTAATCACTGAAGATTCGCACAGCGCGAGGCCATTACGAATCATAGCGCCTTCAAGAATCTTGGCGTTTTTTCCAACGTAGATTGGGCCAGACTTTGCATTGAGGATGGCGCCCTCTATTTCAGCGCCTTCTTCCACAAATATTTGATCGCCAATTAATGTATTCGATGAGCTAATATTTTGCGATGTTCTTCCATCCGCTAAATGCGTGAAATCTGCATTGAGCTCTTTTTCATTGCTCAAGAATATTTTCCAAAGCCTATCGATGTGTGTAAACTGACCTTCAAATTGAATTTTGACTTTTACATTATCATCGTATTCAGGAACATCTGCGTCTATAAGGTTGCAAGCAATAAGCGTTTCGCCTTTGTACAGTCCTTCGCCACTTTTTAAGTCTATTATTTTAGACATCAGCGAAAGTGATGGACAAACAGAACCATTAATAAGCAAATTGCTACCGGCTATTTTTAGCGGAAATTTTTTGCAGAGGTAGTTTTTTGTAAGAAACTTTGCCTTGGTTTCAAGCAGCCTCTCCCACTTTTCACGAATGGTTAAAATGCCAACTCTAATTTCTGAAACAGGTCGTGTAAACGTTAATGGCAATAATTGATCTGCTTCAACGCCATCAAAAAGGATTAAGTTCATAGTGCTAACTGACTTAAATTACGGATGTAAAGGAAATAAAAAACCCCAAGAGGCGAGCCAATTGGGGTTGATATATGCAATAAAACGTGCGTTTCTTACTTCTTAGCAAATTTCGCGTAACGAGATTTGAATTTGTCAACACGACCAGCGGTGTCAACCAATTTCATCTTACCAGTGTAAAATGGGTGAGAGAAAGAAGAGATTTCCATTTTGATCAATGGGTACTCAACTCCTTCAATTTCGATGTTTTCTTTTGCGTTAGCACAAGATTTAGTTACAAAAAAGTCTCCTGTAGACATGTCCTTGAAACAAACTTCTCTGTAGTTTTCTGGGTGAATTCCTGCTTTCATTCTTTTATTCTTTAGTGGAATGAGTTTTTGCCCGTCCCGAATTTATTCTTTTTAAGGGCGGCAAATGTAATGAATAATTTAATTTACCGAACTTTTAAATCTAAGCAAGTTAACATGCTATATCATCAAATTACAACCGCGGACTTCAGCAGAATCAAATCGGCCCAAAACTTCAAAAGAACCGTCATCATATACCTTGGCTAAATCGTCTGTGGCAATAAAAGCGCAAGAATTAATATTCGCCAAATCTATAATATTTAAGCCTCCAGATTGCCCAAACTTAGTTGTGCTAAATGGGTCAGCAGAATCGCGCGTGCTCACCTTCATCCAAGGTGAACAGTGGTATAGTCCATTTTCATTGCTGTAGGCTTGACTCAATAATTCTGTCATACCATATTCAGAATGGATGTTTGAAACGCCAAAACCTTGTTTTAAAATAAAATGTAATTCTGATCGAATCATTTCTTTTTTACGCCCTTTCATTCCACCAGTTTCCATAACTGTGAGTTCTGGCCATTGGAATGTTTGTTCTTCCACAAAATCTAAAAGCCCAAAGCTCACACCGATGAGTAATGTCTTTTGCCCTTGTGCCTTAAGTTTCTCCAAGGTTGATCTCAATTCTTGATGGTTATTCAAGTAGAATCCACTTTTCGGATGGGTTGACTTTTTTATCAAGTCATCTACCATATATACCAATGAAGATCCTGTGCGCTCTAAATAGGCTGGAAGCAAAGCTAAAATGCAATACTCTTCCGGCTTGCCGTAAAATTGCTGAAATCCTTTTCGGAAAGAATTTTCATAAAGGCTTAAATCAGAGACATAGTGTTTTGAACTCACTTGACCTGTTGTTCCGCTGCTGCTGAAAATAATTTCTTCTTCTTTATTTTGTGGAGCAACTCTATGACTCTTAAAAAACGAGATTGGTAAAAAAGGAATGTCATTTAGCGTTTTTACGTTCTCAGGCTTTACCTTAATGAGTTCTAGATACTTTTGGTAAACCGCTACTTCCTTAGCTTGTCGCTGAAACACCTGTAAGGCGAATTCACTAAATTCAGTCTCCGTAGAAATATTAAATAAATTATTTTCGTGAACTGAGTTCATAGATAAACCAAAAGGAACAAATAGTCGTTAAATGAGTATGCAAAAGTGGTCAAAATTATTTCTCATCGCCTCAATAGTTTTTGTGGTGTCTTGTGATGATAATAAAAACTTTTCCCCGGTTCCTTATTTGGAGTACAAGTCGCATCAATTGGTTTCGCAAGATGTTGATCCGGCAAACTTTCCTTTTGACTATTCAGACGTAACCTTATATTTTACAGATGGCGATGGCGATTTAGGTCAAGGAGCCGAATTTGTTGGTGAGCCGTGTTGTGATAGCTGTAACTTTTACTGTAATCTGTTTGTTTCGGTTTGGTCTAAAATTGACGGAGTTTGGGATGAAGAATATCAATACAATGCCCGAATAGATGACTTAACGCGCACAAGTCAAGATCCTAGTCTAGAAGGTGATATTTTGTATAAAGTTAGTTTGGCCGGAAGATTCTCTGATACTGTGCGTATAGATTTTCAAATTTACGACCGCTCATTGCAAAGTAGTAATTTAGTGTCTTCTCCTGAGATTTACGTTGATTTATAATTCTACTTCTTTCGAATTCTGAAACATCGAAATTCCGATGTAAATCACAATAATAAAAGGCACGGCCACAACTTGGAATAAGGCCAAGAGCGTTATACAGATAGCTATAAAAATGTAGCGTATCGCATTTTCTTTAAATCCAAAAGTTTTAAACTTCAGCGCTAAAAGCGGAATAGGTGCTACAAGCATTAAACTAGATACAACTCCGATGCCAGCCAGTACAAGTCTGTTTTCTAAAATTTCTGGCGCTTGACCGTTAAAATTGAGCCAAACTAAAGATCCGATAAACAAGGTGTTTGCAGGTGTAGGTAGGCCAATAAAACCTGAAGCTTGTCTTTCATCTATATTGAACTTTGCCAAACGTAACGCAGAGAACAAGGGAATCATTAAGCAGCACAATCCAATTAAAACAGTTTTCAAATCTCCTTCAAGCCAATGCTCGTCAGCCCACATGTAATTTGTTGCATGCAAAAGAAGAAACCCTGGAACGACTCCGAATGTCACCATATCGGCCAAGCTATCAAGTTGCTTTCCGAGCTCGCCTGAAACTTTTAACATCCGCGCAGCGAAGCCGTCAAAAAAATCAAAGATGGTTCCAGCAACAACTAAAAGTAAGGCTCCGTTAATATTATGGTCGAAAATGAGGTTGATTGCCAAAACTCCACAGAGTAAATTGGCGAGGGTCAACATGTTCGGAATGCTCTTTTTCATAGTTCAGAGGTTGTACAGCAATATTACAGCATATTTTATGTTTAGATACGGAAATAACACATCTTTGTGCGCTATGCCGAAATTAGGTTTATTCACTTTTGTTATTGCTTTTGTGTCGCTTACTCAGCTTAGCGCGCAGAACAAATACAGCAATGCTTTTTTAGAAATAGGAGTAGATGCACGGGCCATGGCAATGGGTAATAATGTGGTTGGCCATGTAAATGGCGCTTACGCGGGATATTGGAATCCGGCAGGAATTACCCGCATGGAAGGCCGCATGGATTTTGGCTTGATGCATGCCGAGTATTTTGCAGGTATTGCGAATTACGATTACCTCGGAGCGGCTTATAGATTAGACGAACAAAGCTCAGTTGGCTTGTCTATCATTCGATTTGGAGTAGACAACATTTTAAATACGACACGCCTCATTGACGAAAATGGAAATGTAGACTACGATAGAATTACAAAGTTCTCTGCAGCTGATTACGGATTTCTATTTTCCTATTCAAGACAACCTGGAAATATTGAGAACCTCTCATGGGGTGCCAACTTTAAAATTGTGTATCGCCAGATTGGAGATTTTGCAGATGCTTATGGCTTTGGTCTCGATGCGGGTGTGCAATACCATCCAGGAAACTGGAGGTTAGGCGCAACGTTAAAAGATGTAACCACAACGGTAAATGCTTGGACTTTCAACACCGAAGATTTTGAAGATGTGTTTGAGCAAACAGGAAATGAGCTTCCGCAGAATGGAGTAGAGTTAACCATACCGCGTTTGTTATTGGGTGGTGGCTATATGTTTGAATTGGGAGAGAAATTTACGCTGCTCGCAGAGGCGGATATGAATTTCACTTTTGACGGTCAGCGTAACAGTTTGATAAGTTCATCTGCCATAAGTGGAGATATTGGCGCAGGTGTTGATGTTGGTTTTCAAGACTTAATTTTCCTAAGAGGTGGCATTAGCCGGTTTCAAAAAGTACAAGATTTTGACGGCAGCGAGAGCATGAGCGTTCAGCCAACCGTAGGAATTGGTGTTCACTTTAAAATGGTAACAATAGATTATGCCTTAACCAATATTGGCAACGGGTTAACCGATTTGTATTCTAATGTATTCTCAGTTCGGGTGGAAATTTAAAGTCAAGAAACGAGACTCTAGATTCCGCGTTTTACTTTTCACTTTTAGCCTGAATATTCCTTTTATTTACTCTATTATTAATAACGGATGAAAAATTTATTACTCGGTCTATTCACGGGCTTGCTTCTTTATACCGGTTGGCCAACATCACCGTTTACATATTTGCTATTTGTAGCATTTGTGCCGCTTTTATTTGCCATAAAAAACATCAGCAAAAGCGATCATTCTAAAAAAGGAGCCCGCATTCTATTTATGGCCTGGGCAACATTTGCTTTGTTTAATGTTACCGGAACTTGGTGGGTGAAAAATGCACATTGGAGCGGAACAGTGGCTACCACAATTATTAACGGGTTTTTAATGGCCCTGCCATTTTGGGCGTATTACAAAGCATCATCTGCTCTAGGTGAAAAGAGAGCACGCTTTGGGTTACCGTTTTTATGGTTGTGTGTTGAGGTGCTGCACCAAGACTGGGATGTCAGTTTTCCGTGGCTCGATTTGGGAAATGGTTTAGCCACACACATTGAATGGATTCAATGGTACGAGTATACAGGACATATGGGCGGGACGCTTTGGATTTGGCTTGTGAATTTGGCTGTCTTTAGAACTTTATCCATAGTTCAAGACAAAGTTTCCATAAAGAAAATTTTGCTTCTGGGCAGTTGGCGCATGTTTATTTGGTTTTTCATTCCAATTATTGTGAGCCAAATTATGTACATGGGTTACCAAGAAAAAGGGAAGCCAGTAAATGTTGTCGTGGTGCAACCTAATATCGATTCGAACACAGAAAAGTTTAGCATTCCAGAAGAGAAGCAATTAGACAAATTTATGCGCATTGCGCAACCTTATTTGCATGATTCGGTTGATTATTTAGTAGGTCCAGAAACACAATTGACAGACGGTATCAATGAAACCAATGCACTGCGTTCAGAAGGTATTCGCTATTTGAAAAGTGCAATTAGTCAATACCCAAATTTGAATTTTATAACGGGCGCAGTAACTTTTATGCCGCTCAGCCCCCAGAATAGAACACCGATTTCACGAAAGTTTAGCAACAGTGACTTTTGGTATGAACTGTACAATTCTAGCTTTCAGCTAAACGCGAAAGAAGACCTACATTTTTATCATAAAAGCAAACTAGTCGTTGCGGCAGAAATGATGCCTTTTATGGATGTCTTAGCTCCACTCATTGGCGATGTTGTTTTAGACCTTGGCGGAATGAGTAGCTCGCATGGAACTCAAGAAACGAGAGATGTCTTTGTCTCCTCGAATGGGGAATTTCGAGTTGGAACAGTTATTTGTTGGGAGGCTGAATTTGGACAGTTCACCACTGAATATGCGCAAGAAGGAGTCAATCTATTGTTTGCAATTACAAATGACGGTTGGTGGGGAGATACGGACGGTCATCGCCAGCATATGAATTATGCGCGTATGCGGGCGGTAGAAAATAGACGTGCCATTGCACGTTCTGCGAATACCGGTATTTCTTGTTTTATAAACCAACGGGGAGATGTATTGCAACAATTGGGATGGGCTAAAGAGGGTGCTTTGATTGAGACGCTGCAGGCCAATGAAGAATTGACTTTCTACACAAAGTATGGTGACGTAATTGGGCGTGTTGCCCTGTTTATCTCTTTGTTTTTATTGCTTTTTACTTTTGCAAGAGGACGGATTAAGAAGTCAAAGCTTGAAATGTAGATTTAGCCTTAGGCCTTGATCCATTTGATTTTTTACCGTTTTCATTTTGTCTGTTTCAAACGTTTCATTTTCTAAAACTGAAAATCCGCTTTTTTGGTAAAACCCTAAAGGGAAAATGTATGCTGAGCTGTCTGCTTTTGTATGAGAAGCATCTGTAATCACCCAACCGTTGAGTTCCACATAAAGCGATTTAGCGCGATTAAGTAATGTTGAGCCGTAACCTTTTTTATGAGCATTGCTGTTTACAATGATGGCAAACCAGCGCTCGTCTTCGCGGATGAAACCAAAAAACCAACCGATGATAGTCTCACTCTCATTTGAAAGCAAAATGTGGCTTTGGCCCTGCAGTTTTTCCAAATACGATTCTAAATCTTGCTTTGTTTTTAGGGCAATAGATTTGGGATACTCCTCATTCCAGAGCTTCTGCACGGCATCTTTTTGCAAATCGTTTAAACTTTCCAGACTCAAGAGTTTCATAAGTTAACACTAAACATTTCAGTTAGATATTGCACTTTCATTTTGTGGTGATAAAGAAGTGCGAGCTAATATCAGTTTCAGCTATTTTTGCGCCACATTACAAAATATTTATGGAAGACGAAAAGCAAAAAAAGCGTGGTATAAAAGGCAGTGACCTTAAAAAAGCCATGCGTGTGTTTTCATACTTAAAACCCTATAAATACCTGTATGGTTTAGGTGTTGTGTTTCTTTTGATAACAGCATTGGCTTCTTTGGCGTTCCCTGCACTTATATCGAGATTGTTTTCCTCTGATGCTCCGAGCATAACCCAAAACATGACCCTTTTGGTGGTTTTGCTTTTGGTTCAAGCGACTGCAGGGTTTTTCAGAATACTGATTTTTGTGAAAGTTACAGAGCGTTCATTGGCCCAGATTCGCAAAGAGGTCTTTACGAAACTTATTCAATTGCCGATGAGCTACTTTTCTGAGAAGAGGGTGGGAGAATTAAATTCTCGTGTGTCTTCAGATACCACTCAAATTCAAGAAACACTAACGTCCACTTTAGCGGAGTTTGTTCGTCAAATAGTAATGATAGTTGGTGGTATTGCATACTTGGCTATTATTTCAATCAAGTTGACTTTATTTATTGTTTTGGTTATGCCAACAGTTATGTTAATTGCTGTGGTGTTTGGTCGCTTTGTGCGGAAGTATTCTAAAAAGGTACAATCAGAAATTGCGGCCAGTAATGTCATCGTAGAAGAGTCATTGCAAGCTATTCAATCTGTAAAGTCTTATGCCAACGAATGGTTTGAAGTGTTGCGCTATGGAAAGAAGATAGATCATGTTGCGAAAACGGCAATAAAAGGTGGAGTATACCGTGGCGCAATGGCCTCGTTTATCATTATCGGAATATTCGGTTCGTTGGTAGCAGTTATTTGGTTTGCTGTGGGTATGGTACATACCGGAGAATTGGAGCAAGCCAAACTTTTAGATTTCATCTTTTACGCTGTCTTTATTGGCGGTAGCGCAGGAGGTTTGGCAAATGTGTATGCCAATATTCAAAAGACAATAGGAGCAACAGAAGATTTATTCGAGATATTAGATGAAGACGGAGAGCAGGTAGAATTGAAAAGACCGTTGAAGTTAGATTCATTTAATGGAGAGATTGAATTCAAGGATGTACAATTTTCTTACCCGTCTCGAAAAGATCAACAGATTTTGAACGGCATCGATTTCCAGGTGAAGCCGGGAGAGCAGGTGGCACTCGTAGGAATGAGCGGTGCTGGTAAGTCGACTATTATTCAGTTGTTATCCCAGTTTTATTTTCCCGACAAGGGTGATGTGAAATTTGATGGCAAGACGGCAAATGAATACAACCTTTCTGAATTGCGAAATGAGATGGCATTGGTGCCGCAAGAGGTTCTCCTTTTTGGAGGGAGTATTTCTGAGAATATATCTTATGGTAAGCCAGGAGCTTCTCAAGACGACATAAAAGCAGCCGCGAAAAAGGCCAACGCACATGAATTTATAGAAAAATTCCCAGAAGGGTATGGTACACTGGTTGGCGAGCGTGGTATTCAGCTGTCGGGTGGTCAGCGTCAGCGTGTGGCTATTGCTCGTGCAGTACTAAAAGACCCAAAGATTTTATTGTTAGATGAGGCGACATCGTCTTTAGATTCTGAATCTGAGAAATTGGTTCAAGAAGCTTTAGATACTCTGATGAAGGGGAGAACATCTGTTGTTATTGCGCATAGATTGTCTACTATTAAAAACGCAGATCAAATTCTAGTGATGAAAGAAGGGAAGATTATAGAGAAAGGGACGCACAAAGAATTAATGAAAGACGATTCTGGTCTCTATCAACAATTGAGCAAAAATCAATTTTTAAGCTAGTGCAAATGCCCGAATTGGTGGTTGTGCTTTTTCAACACTTCTTCAATTCTAATCAATAAATTGTCTTGAGGCTCTAAACGATCTTGAGTTCTAGACGATAGCGTTTTGGTGTTTTGCGCTGCGCTGTTCGGTAATTTCATGTCAGTAGGTTATAATGTTAGTTCGAAGGTATAATAAGATTTGTAATAAAAAAATGACAAAGATTTTATATTGAAGAATGCATTGTTAAAAACTTCGCTGTTTCAAATTATATCTCATTTTATGTGTTTATAACTTTAGAGTATGATTCAAAAATTGAAATCTAACATTTGGTTTCAACGTATTTCAAACAAATACGTTCTTTCATCCGTCGTATTTTGTGTTTGGATGTTCTTTCTCGATACCCACTCTGTTCTTATTCAGAGAAATTTGAGTTCAGAAATCAACACCATCAATCAAGATATTGAGTTTTACGAAACTGAATTGCAAAGCATGCGCTCGGAGTTGAGCGAACTGGAAAGCAATCCAAAGGCATTTGAAAAATATGCCCGCGAAAAATTCTGGATGCACAAACCAGGAGAAAAAATAGTTCTCATAGAGATTCCTCAAGAAGACTAATCAAACTTTTCACAAAGTTATATTTGCGGTATGGACTTAAGTCTTCATGTTGCTAAGAAACTATCTGAATTTGGTGTTAAGACCTCAGATAAACTCATTGTTGCTATTTCTGGCGGAATGGACAGTATGCTGCTGTGGGAAACAATACGGTCTATAGAATATTCAACAGTCGGAGTCCATATCAATTACAATTTAAGGGGCGAGGAAAGCAATAAGGATGAAAGTCTTGTGCGTGCTTTTGCAAAAGAGCATGACCTGCAATTAGAAGTGTTTCAAGCTGACCCAAATGAATTTGATTCGAATCTGCAGGAAAAAGCAAGAGCCTTTCGCTACCATAAAATTGAAGAAGTAAAACAAGCACACAACGCAAAGTGGCTGTTGACTGCACATCATTTAGATGATGATAACGAAACGTTTTTTTTAAACTTAGTTCGGGGTGCAGGAATTCAAGGTTTAAAGGGGATTTCTGAAAAAAGAGATTATGTGTTGCGCCCTTTTTTAGGAGTGTCGAAAGCTCAGCTTAAAGAAAAAGCAATTGAATTGGATCTGAAATGGCGCGAAGACGACAGCAATCAAACAGATAAATATTTACGCAATAAAATAAGGCATACCATTCTTCCTAAAATAAAGGAATTGGATTCTCGTGCCGAAATGGGTTTACAGAATTCCATGCGAATTTTGAAAGCTCAAAATGATGCCTTCTCCTTTCTTGTTAATGAATATCGAGAGAAATACATCAAAGTCTTTGCAGGATATAAGAGCCTTCAATTAACTGAAGAGTTAGTTGGTCAACCGCAGTTATTATTTGAACTGCTGGTAGCTTTTGGCCATTTTCAGGTCGATAAAATTATTGCATCGAAAGATGAATCTGGAAAACAATTTATATCGGAAACGCACACCCTTTATTTAGACCGTGGTCGACTTTTAATCACTGAAAATTCTAAGGAAGATTTAGTTTCTGAAACACTTTCAGAGAATTCAACAGAAGTTGATTCAAAATTTTTAAGGTTTGAATCGATTGAAGAATTGCCTCAAGGCTTCAATTTCAATTCCTCTGTGGCGGCATTTGATAAAGACAAACTCCAATTTCCACTGATCTTAAGAAATTGGAAAAAAGGCGATTTTTTTCAACCATTTGGGATGAAAGGACGTAAGAAGGTTAGTGACTACTTAATAGACAGTAAAGTGCCTCTGCCATTGAAAAACAAGGTTCTGGTTTTAACGAGCAATGACGAAATTATTTGGCTTGTTGGTTACAGATCAGATGAGAGATTTAAGGTGACCACGAACACGAAAAAAATCTATCTTGCTGACCTTTTGAAATAAAATTATGAAGAAGCTATTATTCATTCTTTTCGCATTTTCATTCACTATCCTGAATGCACAAATAGTTGAGAATCCAGTATCCTGGTCATGGGAAGCTGAGAAGATTTCAGACTCTGAATACAAGTTAATTTTTAATGCTTCTATTGAGGAGGGTTGGCATTTGTATTCTGCACATGTTGACCCAAATGCAGGGCCTTACCCAACTGCATTCTATTTCGATACTGTGCCTAATTTTGGTTTCAAAGGAAAGATTGAAGAGACTGAACCGCATGTAGAATACGATCCGAACTTTGAAGCGGAATTGGCTTTCTTTTCCAATAAAGCCCAATACTGGCAATACATTACTGTGCCTCCTGGAAAGGAATTTACTGTAAAAGGAGAAATAGAATGGATGGTTTGTAACGATGAAATGTGCATGCCGCCAGAGTACAAAGATTTTACATTTAGCATAACGCCTCCAGCGGAAAATTCTAATTCTTTGGCAGCTGTTGCAGAGACAAATTCAAATACCGGTCAAGGTATTGTGGCCAACCCAGTATCATGGACTTGGGAGGCAGAAAAGGTTTCTGAGACTGAATACAAGTTGATTTACAATGCGGCCATTAAAGAAGGGTGGCATTTGTATTCTGCGCATGTGGATCCAGATGCGGGGCCTTACCCAACAGCTTTTTATTACGATACAATTCCAAACTTCGATTGGAAAGGTGGTGTTGAGGAAACAGAGCCTCATACTGAATACGATCCGAATTTTGAAACAGAATTAGCCTTCTTTTCAAACAAGGCGCAATATTGGCAATACATTACTGTAAGTCCGGGACAAACTTTTACAGTGAAAGGAGAAATAGAATGGATGGTTTGCAACGATGAAATGTGCATGCCTTCAGAATTAAAAGATTTCACATTTGAGATTACTCCACCAGAAGGTGAAGCGATTATCGCAACCAAATTAGATAAGGATGGCCGTACAATGAATATGTCGTTTTGGACGATTTTCATTGAAGGATTTTTGGGTGGTATCGTGGCTTTGATTATGCCATGTATTTTCCCAATGATTCCATTGACAGTAAGCTTCTTTACAAAACAGAGTAAAACAAAAGCTGAAGGAATTCGAAAAGCGGTGATTTATGGAATTTCAATAATTTCAATTTACGTGCTATTAGGAATGATAGTTTCCGTAGCCTTTGGTGCAGATGCACTGAACGCGTTCTCAACAAATCCGTGGGTGAACTTTGGGTTCTTTGTACTGTTCGTCATTTTCGCGATATCCTTCTTTGGGGCCTTTGAAATTACGTTACCAAGTTCGTGGGTAAACAAAGCAGACGAGGCTTCAAACAAAGGCGGATTGATTGGTATTTTCTTCATGGCATTTACATTGTCATTGGTGTCTTTCTCGTGTACCGGTCCGATTATCGGCTCACTTTTAGTGGAAGCTGGAACACAGGGCAACTGGATGGGACCAATTATCGGAATGTTTGGATTCTCATTGGCTCTAGCTATTCCATTTACATTGTTCGCCATTTTCCCGGGCTGGTTAAATTCTTTACCAAAATCAGGTGGCTGGTTGAATACTGTAAAAGTTGTTTTAGGCTTCTTGGAACTGGCTTTTGCTTTTAAGTTCTTGTCTTCAGCAGATCTTATCTGGAAAACACACATCCTCGAAAGAGAATTATTTATTGCCATTTGGGTAGCCATTTCGTTCTTAATTGTCATGTATTTATTGGGCATGTTCATAATGCCATTAGACAGCAAACAAGACCGTGTGAGTGTGCCGAGATTGCTTTTTGCAATGGTATTCTCAATCATGGGTTTCTATATGCTTCCCGGTATTTGGGGCGCTCCTGTAAAATTAATTTCAGGTTTCCCACCACCAGAATTTTATTCTGAATCTCCTGGAGGAGCCTTCAATGGCGCAGGCGGTGGCCATGCGGTTGTCAATCCAGATGCGGCAGATTTCGAATTCGGTGAAAGCTGTCCACATGGGATGAATTGCTTCAATGATTTTGACGAAGGATTGCGTTATGCCAAAAAGGTGAACAAGCCCGTTTTAATTGACTTTACAGGTTGGGGTTGTGTAAACTGTCGTAAGATGGAAGAGAACGTTTGGGTAGATCCAGCAGTAAATAAAATCATAAACGAAGAGTACGTTTTGGTTTCACTTTACGTGGATGATAGAGATAAGCTTCCTAAAGATCAGCAAGGTATTTCTGAAACGACAGGCAAGAAAATTAAAACCGTTGGAAACAAGTGGAGCGATTTTCAAGCGGCTAACTTTAATGCCAATGCACAGCCATTTTATGTGGTTGTAGGTCATGATAATTTAGATCCATTGATTAGTACGCGTGCTTTCGATTTGGATATCAAAGCTTACAAAGAATGGTTGAAATCTGGTGTTGCTGCGTTTTAATAATTCTAATCAAACAGTATGAGTTTGTCCTCATTTCTCGATCCAAAAGAAAAGCGCTTTAGGTTGCGTGAGGGGCGTGCGGTTTTGGGTTATGCCAGAGAAGTCTATGGCGGAACCCGCTTTTATTCTAAAGATCAATACTGGTGGACAGGTCGTGAAATTCAATACGAAACTATTGATGAATGGTGTGGCTTTGTAGACAAGCACCGTAAGTATATTTACGAGTGGGACATTGTACGTTATAAAGTAGATTCTTCTGAAGACTACAAAAGCGGTGCAGTGCTTTGGCAAGAAAAGAACAAACGTTTTGGCATTCGCGATTTAGACGAAAACAACTTTTTTCCGCTTAAAGCGGAGGGACTCTCTTTGTTTGACTTTAACGAACTCGAAGTATATACTCAACTCTATCTCAATCCAGATATTTTGGAAGAGTGGGGCCTAGATGATGATTAAAATCGAACTGTCACAATTATGCCGAATTTCGACTCGCGTTAATATTTCCGTACAACGATCGCGTTACAATTTTTTCAAAGCCTTCTTTGCCCTTTGCATCTAAAGCAATCTGTTGCAAAGCACATTGCTGAATCACTAAAAGTGGAAGTACAATTCTCTCGCGGATACGGATAGAATTTTTCGTAATCGGCTCTTCCTCCATGATGGTATCGTATCCGCTCACTTCCAACATCATTTCTTCAGCGACTTTGAATTCGTCAAAGAGCACCTGCCAAAAATCACCAAACGTTTTATCACGTTTCATGTAACTGGTAAGTTCGAAACGACATTTGTAAACACTCGCCATGCTGTTTAAAATAAGGGCTTTAAAGAGAGGTGTGGTCTTAAACATTTTTTGAAGTTCTTTCATGTGTCCCTGTTGTTTCAGGGTGTCTAGGGCAAATCCTATACCGTAATAGCCAGGTACATATTGCTTCAGTTGACTCCATGAACCAACGAATGAAATAGCACGCAAGTCGCTGAATTCGAGTTTCTTCTTGCCGCCTCTTTTTGCAGGCCTACTTCCGATGTTGGCTTTGCCGTAATATTTTAAAGTGCTCTTTTTTTCTAGGTAGGGCAAAAAGTTAGAATGGTTTTTCAAGTCAGAATACTTGTCAAAACTCAATAGCGCCATGGTTTCCATAAGCTCACGTTCCGAACCTTTGATATCGTTCTTCCCTTTGTGCTTTTTTCTGTAAAGAGCAGCCGTCATCATTTGCTCAACGTTATGGGTAAACTGCTCATTAGTGCCATAGGTACTGGTAATGGTCTGCCCTTGTATGGTCAGTTGGATTTCATTGTTGGCAATGTCATCGCTGTGGGCGGCATAAAAGCGATGCGATTTTCCGCCACCTCGGGATGGTGGCCCACCACGGCCATCAAAGAAGATGGCTTTGATATCATTTTCTTGACAAATTGTGCTGAGGTTTTCTTTCGTTTTGAAAATGCTCCAATTCGATTTAAGATAGCCTCCGTCTTTTGTGCCATCTGAAAAACCGAGCATGATGGTCTGCGTTTGGCTGCGTCTTTTAACATGCGCTCTGTAGGTTGGAATATCAAACAAAGTTTGCATCACCTCTCTTGAATCAGCCATGCCTTTCATGGTTTCAAAAAGCGGCACAATGTCGAAGTTTATGTCATTTAGGTCAAAGCCGCTCCAGCGGAAAAGGCCCATGACAAAGAGCACGCTAAAAATATCTTCAGAATTACTAATGATGTATCTATTGCAGCCCTCTTCTCCGTTTAATTGTTGAATAGTGCTGAGTTGCTGCACATTCAGTAATGTTTCATTTAAGACACTGTCTTGGCTTGTGAAACCATTTAAGTGAATCGATTTATTCAACAAAGCCTCTACCAAGTGTTCAGATGAAAGTTCTGAAAGCTCTACTTTAACGAGCCCGTTGTGTACTAATATTTCTTCAACAAGCTTATAATGCATGCTGTGGTCTTGGCGAATGTCTAGAGTGGCAAAATGATTTTTGAAGATGTTTACTTTATCTATAACTAGCTCAATGTCTTCCAAATACAAACCATAATACTCCGTATCAACTTGAGTTTTCACTTGAGTTAATCGCGCAATAATTTCTTGATACGCAATGGTCTTTTCAGGATTGAACATGCAGTCGTACAGGTCTTCGCGCAGCGATGTTAGTATTTCCTGTGCATTTCTAAATGTAATTTTCTGACCCAATTCTTTGACGTCGTTGTAATAACATTTCATCAATGTGGTGCGCAGCTCTTCCGCTACTTTACGCGTGGTTTTAGCGGTAACAAAAGGATTGCCATCTCTGTCACCACCAGGCCAAAAGCCCAATTTCACAATATTGCTATTGCTGAAGTTAGGGTCATTTAAACTGTGTTTTACGTAAGTATACATTTCTGCAACGCCATTGTAATACACATTCCGTAAAAAGTAGATGATGTTTTTTGCTTCGTCAAGCGGAGTTGGTTTTTTTGCATTGATAAGCGAGGTCAACCCTAGCTGCTGTAATGTTTTGTCCACCTGTTCAATTTGGTTAGCTGTGATCAGCTTTCTAAGTTTACTAATAATCTCTAAAATAGCAGGAGAATAAAACTGAGTTGGGTGGGCGGTAAATACGATACGCACGCTAAAGTCATTTAGAAACTGGGCAATCTCATGGTGTTCTTTTTTTGTTTTTATCTGATGTAAAAAATCGGTTAACCCTAAATATTCGCCTAAGTCTTGAATCTTAGTAAACGCTGCATCTTCAACACTGTCATACAAAACAATTTGACGTTCGACATATTGTATAACGCGCAACATGAAATCTTGCTTTTCTTGAACCGTTTTCAGATCCGTGTGCTTATCGAAAAACTCATCCATAATGTCCAATGGTTCTTTTCCAAGCTTTAAACTTTCATCGCAGAAATGCGAGAGTAAAGGAATCAACATGCCAATATTTCGCACCTTGCGGTAGGGCAAGTTTAAAAACAACGTGTTGTAAAGTTTATACTTGTTACTGACTGATTTCTCAAATTCTTCGAGACGTTTATTTGAATACATAAAACAGGATGCTAATACAATGTGGTAGTGACTTATCTAAATGGCAAAATACAAAGCATATGCGAAGATGTGATGATGAGATTTAGGCCAATTTTAATATGTGAAAAATTAACCAA